>ENA-OQBT01000061-OQBT01000061.1-human-gut-metagenome-genome-assembly--contig:-NODE-61-length-66964-cov-2.784580_pt1 | contig 66964 bp, 79 predicted proteins | sample MGYA00242749_ERZ504557 | MGnify/ENA primary metagenome ERZ504557 (study PRJEB26092, sample SAMD00036243) | human gut metagenome | host: Homo sapiens | study: EMG produced TPA metagenomics assembly of...
AAACCACCCATACCGCAAATGACAGCGCCCTGTAATTCGCCTTTTTTACCACTTGCAAACCATTGCCCAAACGACAATTGATAAATTGGGCCACGTCCGTTGACGCCACATAGGCTTTGGCCGATGCTAAGGGGCCTTTATTTACATCACCGGCAATCGCTTTGTCAGCACGTCCGCGTCGCACCAATTCTACCGCCAAATAACCGTGATCGGTACCGATATCGGCAATGACTTCAGCCTTGGGAATCAAGGTAAACACCGCTTCTAACCTATCGGTCATCTTTTTCATTGTCACACTCACATTCCTCGCAATCTTTCTATAAATCTATTGTAATATGCTTTCTATATAATAATATAAACAAACTCCGTGCTTAGTAATTATATTTATTTCTATTATTATTGTATCATAAAACATCCTTTTTATAAGTTGAATACTTGATATAGCAGGAGTTTTTCATGTCACTGTCGAAAGAAGCAACAAGTAAGCTGTTTAGTGTTAAATATATTAATTGTAAACGGAGGTATGGTATGTGGAAAAAAATTCTTATTTCATCCGGTCTTCTGGCCTGTCTTAGTTGTCCCCAATTTACAAGCGACGCCTATACTGTTCTAATGCACCAAACAGATGTGAATATGAACCTCACCTACCCGCTGGTTTATCTGTACAATGAAGCAGCGCAAACTAAAGTTAACACTGAAATTGCCATTTATGTGGATAAAATGCGCGACCTCTATTACAAAGAAAAAATGTACACGGTTAATTTAAACTACGAAACCACCTATGAAGATGATGATTATATATCGCTTATCATCACAAGCGGTTGGTATAACGGTCAAAGTGCGCACGGCTACTACACATCGCAAGGTCTCGTTTTTGACAAGCATACAGGAAATCTCATCCCGGCCACCAACTATGTCCATCTCAAAGACGATGAGCAATTGTATAAATTAGTTATGGAAGGTATGCTGCCGGTTTTCAGCTCTCGCGAACATCAATTGCAGTACAATGAATTCCAAATTCTCGATAAAAAAATTCCGATTCGTAACAATAACTATGTTTTGCTCGGCGAGGGCAAAATCGCTATGCTCTATCAGCCGTATGAAATCTCTTATTACGCTAACGGCGTGACAAGGATTGTGTTTACACCGGAAAAGATTGAGTATATTAATCGGTTGAACTCGTAAGATAAATCTACTAATCATCATTGTCGGTACCGAATCCAATACGCGTCATTTTTCAGGAGCTGCCGTAAAAGCGACCCGTAATAATACAAAGTTGTGCGATAATGAAGGATCTTATTCTGCCTTTATTTAAACAGGAAGTTTTTGCTGTAACAGAGAGAACACTGGAGAGAATTGATGCGATTATATATTTTTTATTATGTGCCATTGAAGTTAAGGAATGATATTGTGAAAAAGTTTATTTTAGGGGTTATGTTAATTGGTTTGTTGTTCTTTCCTGTTTCTACAACTCATGCTGTTACTTTAAATGACCTCACTATAGGGAATTATACAGTAATTGAAAAAGATGAGATCATGACAACCTACGCCGATAACAATATAGAAGTAATAAACGGATTAACAGAAACACCAGAAATTAAAATGAAGCTATATGTTATCTCGACATCACATCGCAGTTATGCAGTATCTGAACTACTGTGCCATTATTACTATGACTTAAATACTAAAAAAATTATATTAGCTACAGAGCAGATATATTTGATTAATGGCAGAAATGGTAAAGTAGTCAGTAAAACAATTTATAAGAATCCTAAAAAAAGTGGTGCTGGGGCCGGAATATCCAGCCTATCCAGAAGCAATGTATGCTCTTAAGTTAGCCATAGAAACCGGCCAGGTTAATTTAGTCTTATAGCACAAGAACCTCATTATAACTACAAAAAACCGCTTGTATCATCAATTTGATACAAGCGGTTTTTCTTTCAAATCATGTGGCCCACCTGGTTCGAACCAGGGACCGACCGGTTATGAGCCGGTTGCTCTACCCCTGAGCTATAGGCCCATAGGGAATACTGCAGTATTCCACCAAAATATTATACACAATAAGTGTGATTCACGTCAATATAACGCCGAAAATCTAACACTTAAAGTGTAATTCACATCAATACACCAGCGATAGTCAACGTTAATCTCAAATTTTCAGAGTGCGTCACTACCAATGTTTAATCTTATAAGAAGTCTTTGATCTTATCGCGTTTGCCACGATTACGAAGTTTCGTCAAGGCTTTACCTTCAATCTGACGAATACGTTCACGGGTAACGCTGAAGTGCTGACCTACTTCTTCCAAGGTACGAGGTTTGCCGTCTTTCAAACCGAAACGCAATACCAAGACTTGCTGTTCACGATCGGTTAAGCAAGAGAATACATCTTCGATTTGTTCTTTAAGTAAGATGTAGCTGGCTGCATCATCCGGTGCAATAGCATCCTGATCTTCGATGAAATCGCCCAAATGGGAGTCTTCTTCTTCCCCGATTGGCGTTTCCAAAGAAACCGGTTCCTGTGCGATTTTCTGGATCTCACGAACACGTTCTACACTGATGCCCATACCTTCCGCAATTTCTTCAGGCAATGGTTCGCGACCTTTATCCTGCAAGAGTTGACGGGAAATACGAATCAATTTATTAATTGTTTCTACCATATGTACCGGAATACGAATGGTACGTGCCTGGTCGGCGATGGCACGGGTAATGGCCTGGCGAATCCACCATGTTGCATAAGTGGAGAATTTATAACCTTTCGTATAGTCGAATTTATCAACCGCTTTAATGAGGCCCAAGTTACCTTCCTGAATTAGATCCAAGAACAACATGCCGCGACCTACGTAACGTTTAGCGATACTAACTACCAAACGCAAGTTGCGTCAATCAATTTCTGTTTCGCTCTTTCGCCGGCTTTCATTTCTTTATACGACGCATCATCTTGGCACCCGCTTCAATCTGCTGAGCCAAAAGAATTTCTTCGTCAGCGGACAACAAAGGTACGCGACCGATTTCTTTTAAGTACATGCGAACAGGATCGTCAATGCTAACGCCTTCCGGAATACTAAGGTCAAGGCTTACTTCTTTCGCTTCGCGAACTTCGTCGCTTTCTTCTTCATCTTCGATGATGTCATCTTCTTCAGCTGCCACTTCAGCATCATCGGTGATAACGTCTATATTACTTTTCTGTAATACTTCATACATATCGTCTAACTGCTCAGCCGTAAGTTCTACTTCTTCGTGAAGAGCATCCGTAATTTCTTTACTCGTTAATGCCCCTGCCTTACGACCTTTTGCCAGTAATTGTTCTATTATTTCTTCTAACCGTGATTTAGTTTGCTTCTTAGCCACAATGCTCTTCCTTTCTTTCATAGTTTATCGAGACCATTCCTTAATCAATTTTTGTAATTCCTGGCAAATACGTAATTCCTCAATAAATTTAGGATTACCTGCCCGGTTCAGTTGATCTGCTAACACACTATGTTGTTTATACTGTTCTCGTAATGACTTCAAGCGCACTGCTCGTATATAGCCATCCACTTGTGCTTCCTTATACTCGCCTTCACCAAGCACCATTAAGCGACCATAAGCGGTCTTTTCATCGTCAGTAAGCATTTCTTCCAGCGCCACTGTCGAAAGCGCACCGGTCTTACTTAGAAGTTCTCCGGCTTTGTTAAACAAAGCACGGTACAAAGGATTGGTTATATCCTCCAACGGTAAATATTGATGGACCCGTTCCCAAGCCGCCGGCCAAACTACGGCCGCGGCCAGTAATCGGTCTTCTTCGGTCGTCACATTTTCCGGCACAACCGCACTAGCCGTATCGGTTGGTAATTCTACCCCACCTTTGGCCAAGTATTGGCGAAACATGCGAAAAATCTGACTATTATCCAACCACAATGGCAATGCCAGTGCTTTCAGATAATTTTCGCGCTCTATCTGACTGCTTGTAGCACCTATGAGGGGAAACACTTCTTCTAAAATAGCCTGTTTGCCGGCCATCGTATTACTGTCGTGCCGAATCATGGCACTGTTCAAGTAAAAATCAAATGGCCGCACGGCCTCATCTACGAGTTTTAAGAATGCTTCCGGCCCATGGTTGCGCACATAATCATCCGGATCTTTGCCGTCCGGCATAGCTACCACGCGCACTTTAAATTCCGTATCTTGTAAAAGCTCAATAGCCCTGCGCGCTGCTTGTTGCCCGGCTCCGTCCATATCATAGGCCAATACGACTTCATCAGCTTGACGCACTAATAAGCGCCCGTGATCTTTGGTATAAGCCGTGCCTAAAGAGGCCACTACATTGGTAACCCCTCGATTATGAGCACTTATAACATCCATATACCCTTCTACTAAAATGACCTGTTTTTTCTCCCGAATAGTTCGGTATGCTTTGTCAAAAGCAAAGAGCATATGGCCTTTATTGAATAATTCATATTCCGGTGAGTTTAAATATTTAGGCTTGCTGTCATCCAGCACACGGCCACCGAACGCAACCACACGCCCTTTTCCGTCCATAATGGGAAACATTACACGATTACGAAAATAATCATACGTTTTACCATTACTTTTACGGCAAAGACCGGTTTCAATTAATATGCGTTCATCTATGCCTCGCTCTCTGAATGAGCGATATAGTTTGTCCCAATTGTCGGGCGCAAAGCCAAGCTGGAATTTTTCAATGGTGTCTTTAGTGAGACCCCGTTTCTCCAAATAAGCAAGCCCTGCTTTACCCATTTCAGTCTGCGTCAGGCAATTATGAAAAAATGTAGCCGCCAAGGCATTCACCTTGTACAAACTTTCCCTGTGTGCCTGCCGATGTAATTCTTCTTTGGTTAAATCGCGCTGAGGTAACGCAATGCCCGCACGATTCGCCAACCTTTCCAAGGCTTCGGGGAATGACAGTCCATCATATTTCATTAAAAAGCCAATCGCATTGCCTGATTCGTGACATCCGAAACAATAAAAAAAGCCCTTTTCTGGGTTTACACTGAATGAAGGCGTTTTCTCATTATGAAAGGGACAACAGCCCCAGTAATTCCTCCCCTTCTTCTTCAATGTCATATGCTCAGAAATCACTGACACAATGTCATTTGCATCTTTTATCTGTTCAATCAGTTCAGCATCGAAGTGTCTACTCATTTCCTCACATCCCTTAATAAACTTCACTGTATATATATTTCTACAAAAGATAATGTTTTTCCTTCTATGTCAAGAAGATTTTTTTAAATATATTCATTTTTTATCTGCAAAATTTTTATGCAATTTATGCAATTGCTTTTAGGGTATGAAATAAGCCATTATAATTTATTTTGTTCACAAGGACTATTATTATACTTCTTTTCTCAATTAAAAACAAGACGAAAAAAAGACTATAATTGTCCACTCCCTCGTGACGTCCGCCAAAGGGAGTGGTAATTATAGTCTTTTGGTTATTAATCTTTTATAAAGAGTCCGTTTCCGTTCTCTTTAATTATTTAGCGTAATCAACAACGCGGGTTTCACGAATGATAACGACTTTAATCTGACCCGGATATTCCAATTCAGACTCAATACGTTTAACCATTTCGCGTACCAATAAGGTTGCTTCCGCTTCGTCAATCTTTTCAGGTTTAACCATAACGCGAATTTCGCGACCCGCTTGAATTGCGAAACATTTTTCAACGCCATCAAAGGACTCGGCAATTTCCTCTAACTTAGTCAAACGTTTCAAGTAGTTTTCAAGTGTTTCGCGACGTGCGCCCGGACGAGCCGCCGAAATAGCGTCAGCAGCTGCCACCAATACGGCTTCAACCGATTTGAATTCTTCATCCCCATGATGAGCACCGATACAGTTCTGTACCAATACACTTTCATGGTATTTCTTAGCTACATCCACACCAATCTGTACGTGGGAGCCTTCCATATCGTGGTCAAGCGCTTTCCCTAAGTCATGGAGTAAACCACCGCGTTTAGCAAGGGTTACGTCACAACCTAATTCGGCTGCCATCATGCCGGCCAAATGAGCCACTTCAACGGAGTGTTTCAATACATTTTGACCGTAGCTGGTACGATATTTTAAGCGACCTAAAATACGGATAATTTCAGGATGTAAGCCATGTACATCGGCTTCAAAAGTTGCCTGTTCCCCCGCATCTTTAATAACTTGGTCAACCTCTTTACGAGCTTTACCAACCATTTCTTCGATGCGAGCCGGATGAATACGGCCGTCAACAATCAATTTCTCAAGGGCAATACGCGCTACCTCACGGCGAATCGGGTCAAAGCCGGAGAGAATAACTGCTTCAGGGGTATCATCAATGATAAGATCTATACCTGTTAAGGTTTCTAGGGCACGAATGTTTCGGCCTTCACGACCGATAATTCGCCCTTTCATTTCATCATTTGGAAGAGCTACTACCGATACGGTAGACTCTGCAACATGATCCGCAGCACAACGTTGAATTGCGGATGCAATAATTTCTCGGGCGTTCTTTTCAGCCTCTTCCTTGGCTTGTTGCTCTAAATCTTTAACAAGAACCGCCGTTTCGTGACGAATTTCTTGTTCTACATTGGAAAGTAAAATTCCTTTCGCTTCCTCAAATGTCATGCCGGAAATACGTTCTAATTCCGCCATTTGTTGGTCGTACAGAGCTTCTGTACGTTCTTTTAAAGTTTTTGTTTCTTGTTCTTTACGATGCAACGCATCTTCTTTTTTCTCTAAGGATTCCAATTTACCGTCGAGATGTTCTTCTTTCTGAAGAATACGTCGTTCTAAACGTTGTAATTCATTGCGTCGATCTCGGTTTTCTTTATCCGCTTCACTGCGAAGTTTATGAATTTCTTCCTTAGCTTCTACTAAGGCTTCTTTTTTCTTAGACTCAGCCAATCGCTCAGCATCAGCTACAATACGAGCCGCTTCAGTTTCAGCACGGTTAAGCTTCCCTTCAGCGATGTTCTTACGCATCATATAGCCTACACCAAGACCGATAAGCACCATTACAACGGCAATAATACTATACTCTAAAATAATGTTCACCTCCTCATATAAAAGTAAGAAGCGCTTTCGTCTTCTCCTAAATTGCCGTCTGTTTCATACATATTTGAAATTTGCCCACTACTGTGAGACTACTATAATTGTAGTCTGTCATCAATCCCCTGTCAAGGTAAACTCTATATAGACTACTCATAGCGAGCAACCCGGTCACAGATATTCCGGATTGTTCCGGCGCTAAAACCACGGTTTTTCAAATAGTTAAAAACTTTCTTGTATTCAACGCGGGCCTCCAGAGGCCAAGTGTTATCAAACCACTCGGCCTCTGCTGCCGCATCAACACCGATAAAATGACGAACCACCAACTTAAGGGCCGGCTCAGTTTCATCATACTGCGAAAGTTCATTCCCAATTGGCAAGCCTCGTTGATAAAGCTTATTACGAATGAACTGAACACTGTATTTAGCTTCACTTATGTATAATTGTAATGCATCATGAGCTAAACGTTCGTCGTTGATGTAATCAAGGTCTTCCAGACGCTCCAATACTTGATGTATTAAATCGGCCGGCACGCCTTTACGCTGAAGTTTTTGCGTCAGCTCCAAGCGGCTCAGGAAGCGAGGCGCCAAAAAGCGCATCGCCTGGTCTATGGCCGTTGTAAGCGTATATTCTTTGGTCAAAGCCATCGAATTATTCTTCCGTCGTTTCTTCGCCGACTACATCAAAAGTTTCCGGTTCCGCCATCAAAGTATCACGAATGATAGTATCGATTTCATGAGCGATTTCCGGATTAGAACGTAAGTATTCTTTAGCCGCTTCCTTACCTTGGCCCATACGTTCATCATTGTAAGAGTACCAAGCACCGGATTTTTTAATAATTTCCATGTTGGTACCGATATCAATTAAAGTACCTTCATAGGAAACGCCACTGCCATACATCAAATCAAATTCAGCAGTTTTAAATGGCGGTGCCACTTTATTCTTAACAACTTTTACTTTAGTTCGGTTACCTACGTTTTCATTATTTTGTTTAATAACTTCCCCTTTACGCACATCGAGGCGAATGGTGGAATAGAATTTTAAGGCACGGCCACCGGTCGTTGTTTCCGGATTACCGAACATAACGCCAACTTTTTCACGCAACTGGTTGATAAAAATTACAACCGTACGAGATTTGCTGATAATACCTGTTAATTTACGAAGCGCTTTACTCATTAAACGAGCCTGCAAACCTACGTGAGCATCGCCCATTTCACCTTCGATTTCGGCTTTCGGTACCAACGCTGCTACGGAGTCGACAACGATGATATCAACAGCACCACTGCGAACGAGGGACTCTGTAATTTCAAGAGCCTGTTCACCATTATCCGGCTGAGATACTAATAAGTTATTAATATCGACACCCAAATGACGGCATATACAGGATCGAGCGCATGTTCCGCATCAATAAAGGCCGCAATGCCGCCACCCTTTTGTGCTTCTGCAATAGCATGCAAAGCTACGGTTGTTTTACCGGAGGATTCAGGGCCATAAATTTCAATAACACGGCCGCGGGGAAAACCACCTACACCTACAGCAAGGTCAATAGCCAAACAGCCGGTGGAAATAACTTCAATATTCATGCGGTCCGTAATATCGCCAAGGCGCATAATAGCACCTTTACCATAATCTTTCTCGATTTTCTTCAACGCATTGTCTAAGGCTTGTTCTCTACCTTCCATGATATAATCCTTTCTTTGTCATATCATACATGACTTAATAAATATATTAATCTTTAAAATTGATAAGCATACTTTTGCAACAAGCCTTCCGCTCACAACGTAAACGTAGAACTTCTAAAAGTATAAGTAACACCTTATCGTTTACCGGTTATAGCCTGATACAAGAGATATAAGGCTCGTTCCGCCGTACTCTGACGAATACTTTCACGGTCACCGATAAAATCATTGCGATAGGCTACCGTACCGTTAGGCCCGGAAACCCCGATATATACAAGGCCTACCGGTTTTGTTGCCGTTCCGCCGCCCGGTCCGGCAATACCGGTCGTAGATACGCCATACGTTGTCCCTAACAGTTTACGCGTACCTTCCGCCATGGACTTGGCCACTTCTTCACTGACAGCGCCATAAGTATCCAATTCTTCTTGCGGCACGCCGAGTACTTTGTGTTTTACTTCATTGGAGTAGGAAATGACTCCGCCCTGTACATAAGCACTGCTGCCCGGCATTTCAGTGAGCTTTTTCCCCACCAAGCCACCTGTACAGGATTCGGCGGTAGCCACCGTAGCTTCAGCCTCCAATAAGGCATCCGTTACCAGTTCCAGCATGGATTTTTCTAAACGGCGCCCTAAGGAATCGCCGAGGCGTTCCCGCAAGATAGCATCCCATGGAGCCAATAAAGCTTCCGCCTCTTCCGGCGTCATAGCTTTTGCCGTAATCCGTAATTCGATATAGCCGTTTTTAATTAAAAAAGCAATGGTCGGATTCTGCTGTGCTTTGACTAAATCCATGAGAGCTGATTCCAACTCCAGTTCGCGCATACCATACACCGCATAGCGATGAGATTGAACAACACCTTGACCGCCAAAATGTTCCATCAAATACGGGCGCACCGATTCATCAAATACGGCTTTCATTTCTGCCGGCGGTCCCGGCAAAAGTATATACGTCGTGCCTTCAGCTTGAACGGCTACGCCGGGCGCTACGCCGCAACTATTCATGAGCGCTTGGCTGCCAACGGGCAACATCATTTCCCGACGGCTCGGATCCGGCATTTCCCGCCCTTTGTTGGCAAAAAAGGCTTTTACCATGCGTTCTGCATCAGCATTGAGCTCCAATTCAAGACCAATGGCTTTTGCCAAGGATGGACGGGTAATATCCCCCTGAGTCGGTCCCAAACCACCGGTACAAACCACTAAATCGGCACGCTGCCGGCCAATTTAAAACAGTCTTCCATTCGCGTCGGATTATCGCCAATTGTGCTTTGAAACGCTACGGTATAACCGAGCTTATTGAGCTCACGCGCCAACCACGCCACATTGGTATTAATGGTATCGCCTAATAACAATTCTGAACCTGTTGAAATCAATTCTACTATCATCATTTGCCTCAATTCTCCCATTCGGGATTACGGATACCGATTTCTTTGTTACTTCAAATTCCGTCAGTTCGCCTGAAAGCGCGTTACTTCTTGGGAATTACTTCTTGGGAATTACTTCTCAGAAATTACTTAGTGCGCACTTCGGCTACCACGTCATAAGCAAAGCCTTGGGCCACTGTAACCGGCACGATTTGCCCCACTTCAAGGCCTGCCACATCTTCAATGTACATATTGCCGTCTACATCAGGCGCCTGCGTTTCCAAGCGGCCTTTAGCCAATAAATGACCATGTTCGTCTTCGCTGATTTCTTCGATAATCGCTTCGTGCTCCGTGCCTTCTAAGTCACGGTTATTTTCCTCTGAAATGGCCGCCTGAATGGCCATCAACGCATGATAACGTTCTTCCTTGACCTCTTCCGGAACTTGGTCATTCATAGCGCCTGCCGGTGTACCGTCTTCCTGAGAGTAAGTAAATACGCCCATATTATCGAAGCGAACGTCTTTGACAAATTCGCAAAGTTCTTCAAACTGTTCGTCCGTTTCACCGGGGAAACCTACAATAAGGGATGTACGAAGCGTTACGTGACTCGCTTTGCTGCGAACTTTTTGCAATAAATTCACAATATCCGCTTTACGGTCTTTACGATTCATGCGACGCAAAATATCGTCATTAATATGTTGCAACGGCAAGTCGATATAATTACAAATCTTAGGTTCCGCTACAATAAGATCCAAAAGCTCATCGGTGAAATATTTAGGATATAAGTACAATAAACGGTACCACTCTATACCTTCCACTTTTACGAGGCTTTTAAGAGTTCCGCCAACATCGGTTTACCATTGTTAAGATCGGAGCCGTAACTCGTTGTATCCTGAGCAATGAGATTAATTTCTTTAACGCCCATAGCGGCTAAACGCTCCACCTCTTCTACGATGGATTCAATTGTACGGCTGCGGTAAGCACCACGTACTTTTGGAATAATACAGAAAGTACAACCATTGTCACAACCTTCGGCAATTTTTACATAGGCACTGTACGTCGGTGTAGTCTGCATACGCGGCATGCGTTCATTATAAATATTGGTAATCGAGTCCATAATGCAGATACGTTTGCCATCATCAATCGCTTCGATAGCTTCCATGATACGATTCCATGAACCGGTACCGATGAGGCGTCGATTTCAGGAATTTCCGCAAATAGCTCTTCCTGATACTGCTGACTTAAACAACCGGCCACAATCAAGCCGCGACAAGCGCCGAATTGCTTATATTCACTCATTTCTAAAATCGTATTAATCGATTCTTGTTTAGCTTTTTCAATAAACGTACAGGTATTAACGATGATAATTTCTGCTTCATCCAAGGTTTCCGTGATTTCATAGCCGTTATCCTTGAGGGCCCCCAGCATAATCTCCGTATCCACCAGGTTTTTTGGCACAGCCTAAACTCACATAGCCTAATTTTTTACTCATTGTATATCCTTTCTAAAGCGCACTTGGCTAATCCATTTATCCAACAATACTTTTTTGCCGTCTTCCGTGTAACCACCCTTGGTATCCCAAAGAACCAATTCACGGCCTAAAGAATCCACCGGATTTGGCAATTCCGGATTGGTGTACACATAATAAAAGCCATTGTCTTGCAAAAATTGCGACACTTGTTTTGACAATAACCATTTAATAACTTGGGTCGCCTCTTCTTCATGGGTTGTGCCTTTTAACATACCCACACCGGTCAAGTAATACGGTGTACCGTCAGCGGGGAAAATAATTTTCACCGGATATTTATGGTTCACATATTGCTGACCGTCAGAATAGTTACCGATACCCAAATCAGTTTCACCCAAGGCGGCCAAGCGAATCGGTGTCGATAAAAATTTCGCGTATTGCACCACATGCGGTTTTAATTCCACAAAATAATGCAAACCCTGTTCTTCCCCGTTCATTTCGACAAAGCTGTATAAAATATTCGCCGCACTGCGCGAAGCTACAAAGTCTGTCATAATGATGCGCCAATCGCCGGGAAGAATTAATGATTGCCAGGCCGTTACATAGCGCCCATGCGATTATAAAAGGCATCGCTCTGGGCAAATACAACCGGGTCATACCAAATGCCGACCCAAAGGGCATCGTTATTTTTAAAACGATCGGATATTTCGTCTACCCCTTCGGTAAGGACCGGTTTTAATTGATTATATTTAACACCGATGTCTAAATTATCTCGGGTCGTGATGACCAAATCGCCCTTTTGATCGGATGCGGGCAAGGTCATACGCGTTGCCATCTGTTCTTCCGTAATCGGCAACATGGTGAGGCGTACATGGTACTGCATTTCATACTGTTGCGCCAACAAAGTGGTCAAGTTGGAAGCAGGTCCGTATAAATCGTCAGCTCCGCTTTAACCGGAATGGCCGTACGCTCTTTTTCTTCAGTTTTTTCAAAATATGTTCCCGCTGCAAACATGCCGAGAACAAAGGCTATTAATAATGCGATAGGCCAAAATCGTTTCATGCTCATGCCCGCCTCCATTATGACACACTAAGGTCGTCTATTGCCAGCCAAACCACCTCGTTTTGACTGTTTACTTATACTGATTTTGCCACGGTCGTTCGACTTTGACCCCTGACTTCTGCCGGAGCCGGACCGACCACCTTGAGTCCGTCGATTTGGCGGCTGATTACCGGTCTGCTTTCTATGCTGATTACCGGCCTTATTACGTCCGATTGGACGAGGCGGAATTAAGCACAAAGGTCCGAAGCCGATTAAATCGGTACGCCCTGCCTTTACCAAGGCTTCGCGGACTAAGTCATAGTTATCGGGATTCTTATATTGCATAAGTGCCCGCTGCATCGCTTTGTCGCGCCCTTTTTTGGCCACATAGACGGCTTCGCCGGTGAGCGGATTAATACCCGTATAATACATGGCGGTGGATAAACTGCCCGGCGTAGGAATAAAGTCCTGCACCTGTTCCGGCGTCATCTTCTGATCCCGTAAAAACTCCGCCAGATTCAACGGCGTCAGCCAAGGTACAACCGGGATGAGAACTCATAAAGTAAGGAACTAAGAATTGTTTCTTACCTAATTGGCGATTAGCGTTTCAAACCAATCTTTAAATTTGAGGAAAACGGTTTTGTCCGCTTTCCCCATGATTTCCGTAACCGCTTCCGACACATGTTCCGGTGCCACTTTCAGCTGACCGCTTACATGATGTTGCATAATTCTTTCACAAATTCGCGGTTATTATCTTCCAATACATAGTCATAGCGTAAACCGGAGCGCACAAAGACCTTCTTAACGCCTTTGAGCTTACGCAATTTACGCAATATTGCTAAATAATCATCATACTGGTGTCGAGATTTTCACAGGCATGAGGGGCCGCACAGTTCTTACCGGGGCACGCACCTTTAGTTCCCTGTTTCTCACAAGCCGTGTGGCGGAAATTTGCCGTCGGACCACCTACGTCATGAATATAGCCCTTAAAATCAGGCATGGCTATCATACGTTCCGCTTCAGCGATGAGCGATTCATGACTACGGTTCTGAATAATGCGTCCCTGATGGCTCGTAATGGCACAGAAGGAGCAGCTGCCGAAACAGCCGCGATGGCTTACCAGACTAAACTGCACTTCCCTAAGTGCCGGCACGCCGCCCTTCGCATCATAACGAGGATGCCAACGCCGCGTGAACGGCAAACTGTATACTTCATCCATTTCAGCCTGCGTGAGCGGCAAAGCGGGACTGTTTTGAATCACATAACGGTCCCCGTGAAGCTGAGCCACGGTTTTGCCGATAAACGGATCTTGTTCATAATATTGAATGCGAAAAGCTTCAGCAAATTGCTTCTTATCTTCTTTCACTATTTCATAAGACGGACATTCCTTGATTTTTCCTTCCGGCAAAGTCTTTGACATGTAGCAAATCCCTTTAATGGTTGGCAATTGCTCGATCAGACGATTTTCATCCAAGGCTTTCGCCAATTCTAAAATCTGTTTTTCACCCATACCGTAGATGAGTACGTCCGCTTTACTATCAACCAAGAGCGAACGGGCGCACCGTATCGGACCAGTAATCATAATGGGCAAAACGGCGCAAACTCGCTTCAATCCCACCGATGATTACGGGCACATCACGGAATGCTTCACGCATGCGGTTCGCATATACCAGTGTCGCCCGATCCGGCCGATGACCGCTTTCACCGCCCGGTGAATAATCATCATTGTGGCGGAATTTTTTAGCCGCCGTAAATTTATTAAGCATAGAATCAAGATTACCGGCTGTTACCAACGAAGCCAATCGAGGTTTGCCCAGCACTTTAAAGGCATTTACATCTTGCCAGTCGGGCTGTGCAATGAGCCCCACCCGATAACCGTGGTGCTCCAACAGTCGGCCAATCACACTACCGGCAAAAGAGGGGTGATCCACATAGGCATCACCGGTAATCAACACGAAATCGAGTTCAGCCAACCGCGTGCTTCCATCTCCGCCCGTTCCGTAATTAAAAAGTCGCTCACTACACATATCTCCTTAATTTATACTGTATTTACACAAAAAATAAACCAGCCTAAAAATACAACTATACAAATAACAATAACAGATACGGCTAATCGCTCCTGAGCCAACGTCTTCTGACGACGTTGCTGCCGTGACGTATAGCTCAAGCGCTTGGAATGAGGTACTACAATGTCCACTTCCCGTTCAACATCTTCATGATGAACAAGTTTACGCGGTTTTACTCGCCGCAAAGGTACGCCCAAGGGCTCACCGATTAAACTTTTATAACGATCAATCATGCGATGTCGTTCAAGGCCCATTAAATCCGCATAATTGCCGATAAAGCCTTTTACATACACATCACCGGGGATAATCTTATAATTGTCCTCTTCAATCGCTTCCAAATACGCGGAGCGGATGTGTAAAGCCTGTTCAATATCTTTAATAGTCAGACCTCGCCGTGTACGTTCTCGACGTAATTCTTCGCCTATCGTTGACAAGTTCGGCCTCCTTTAAATTCTAACATCATTTTAACTTTCTAATTCTACCAATGCTTCTAGTTTTTAACTCATAAAATCCTATGAGAAATAACGCGTTTTCACTTCTTCCGGTGTCATTAAAATATCGCGCGGTTTACTGCCGTTAGCAGGCCCGATGATTTTCATTTCTTCCATCGTATCCACTAAGCGAGCCGCCCTGGAATAACCGATTCGGAAGCGACGTTGCAACATGGACGTAGAAGCCTGACCTTCACTCATAACGCGCTCAATCGCCCGTTCTAAGAGTTCATCCCGCTCTTCCGCCGGCGCGGCCGCTTCTTCCGAAGTGCCTTGTTCCGTTTCTTCCGTTATGGATTCGTCATAATCAGGTCGTCCCTGCTGTTTAACAAAGGCCACCAATTCTTCCACTTCTTCATCGGAAATGAAGGCCCCTTGAATACGAATCGGCTTGCTAGCCCGATTGGATTAAAGAGCATATCCCCTTTACCGAGGAGTTTTTCAGCCCCTGCCATATCCAGAATGGTACGGGAGTCGATTTGCGTTGCCACGGCAAAGGAAATACGATCGGTACATTGGCTTTAATGGTACCGGTAATAACGTTAACCGATGGACGCTGCGTTGCCAATACCATATGGATGCCGGCAGCACGCGCTTTAGCGGCCAAACGGTTAATGGATTCTTCCACATCCGGTGCCACCAACATAAGGTCTGCCAATTCGTCGATAATAATCAAAATAAGCGGCATAGCCGATTCCGGATATTGTTCATTATAACCGCTGATATTACGCACCCCGGACGTAGCCATGGTGAGATAACGGGCTTCCATTTCGCGAACGGCCCAACGTAACACGGCAGCCGCTTTTTTCATATCCGTTACAACCGGTACTTTTAAATGAGGAATACCGTTATAAACAGATAATTCTACCATCTTCGGATCCACTAAGATTAACTGTACTTCGCTCGGTTTACGACTGAACAAAATACTGGAAATCAGCGTATTTACGCACACAGACTTACCGGAACCGGTAGAACCGGCCACGAGTAAATGCGGCATTTTAGCAAGGTCGGTAATAACCGCTTCGCCTGCAATGTCTTTGCCGAGACCTACTGGAATACCACCCCGTGCTTTTTGGAATTTCTCAGATTCCAATACGTCCCGCAAATGAACGGCCGAGGTATTTTTATTCGGTACTTCGATACCCACTGCCGATTTTCCCGGAATTGGTGCTTCAATACGAATATCAATAGCCGCCAATGCCATCTTAAGGTCATCGGTAAGGTTCAAAATCTTGCTTACTTTAGTGCCCGGCGCCGGTTCCAATTCATAGCGGGTTACCGTTGGTCCCTGTGTAGCATTTACTACATGGCTATTACGCCGAAGCTTTTTAATGTTTCTTCCAATACCGTTACATTATGAGTAACTTCTTGACTGGTCACCTGATTAGGCTGGCCTTTGGCAAGCATCGCCAATGGCGGAAATGATACGGTAATTCAATGCGGCGCGGTTTCGGTTTACCGTCAACAGTAACGGCCACCGCCGCCGTATCTTCTTCCGTACCTTTTAACGTCGGTACGGGGTGCATATTAGAGGTAGCCAACGTGTCGGCCGCTACCGGAATTACGTCCGTCTCAGATTCTGTATTATTAATTGTACTTGCATCAGCAGCTACGGCCTCCGTTTCAACTGAATCGGTTGCTACCGTACCGGAAGCGTCATCACCGTCAGTTGCTACACCAACGGTAGCCGGATTAGCCTCCATAGGCATAGCCGTATCGGCAGCAACTGCCGTGCTTGTAGCCCCACTCGTTATTGTCGTAGTCGGCGTTGTGCCGGCGCCACGACCGCGTAAAAACGGCGGCACTTCCAATTCATCATCTTCGTCATTTGAAGCAGGCTCATTATAATTAGTAGCTGCGGTAGTATTGCTTGTCTCAGAAGCAACAGTGGCATAGAATTCAGCCGCTTCGGCTTGGGCCGCATCAATACGTTCAGCCTGGGCTTTAGTAAGATCTACTTGTTCTCCCATTGCCACAAGGTTAGCCTTCGCCTCAGCCTCCGCTGCCACCCGCTGTTCTTCGGTCGCTATACGGGCCGCTTCTTCCTGCGCTTTAGCCTTAGCTTCAGCCGATACTTGTGCTGCATTGGTCAGTACTTCTACGGCCGCACTCGGTGAAAAACGCGTATCTTTTTCTTGATTATAAATGCGGCGTTTTTCAGTTTGTTCTTCTTTCCAATCCGCATAGCGTTCTTTCGCATGCTGCACGGTTTCTTCCGTAAGCACGCGCGCTTTTTCCAAACCTACATCGGTTTTAGCCTTTGCCTTATGAAGACCGGTACGCAAGGAAATCTGATAAATCAATAGGATTAAACCTAATTCCACAACGATAGTCACCAGGATGGCCCCCACATTGCCAAGCAAACTGCGTAGCAGGCTGGCTATCATACCACCTAAAACGCCGCCTTGAGCAGCAACTTTAGTGGTCATTAATTCTTCCCCATTGCCGGCCATAAGAAGGGTTACGAGCGTAATGGCAAACAAGTATACCAAACTCAACAAAAGCCCCCGACGGGTGATTGAAAACCCTTTGTCGGCATACAAAATACGCCAGCCCACATAACCTACATAGAGGCAAGGATCAAACCGCCAATACCGAAACCGTATTTAAAAATACCGGCTATTATATCAACTACCGTACCGGATGTAATGTTAAATATCCCCAGCAAAGCTACCACAGCAAAGAGCATGGTAAAAAGGCCTCGCACTTCTTTACGAATTTTAGGGGCCTTATCGCTTTTATTCGTTTTAACAGTCCGCGAGGAAGTGGTCGTCTTGCGCTTTGTTGCCGTTTTACGCGGCGCCGCCTTCGCTCGCTCCTTCTTTTGTTCCGCCATAATCTATCTACACACCTCTATACATATCAATCCGATTAAACTATAAACTCGTTAGCATTTTATTATACCACAGATTGACTACTTTTTAGAAGTTTTACCGCTTGTACGTTCGTTCCAAAGAGTCAGTAATTCTTTTTCTTTGCCGCGCTCAATGCCTTCATAATAGGTGCGTCCCACCAACGGGGTCGGCAAGTATTGCTGCTTCACATACCCGTTCGGATAATTATGGGCATATTTATAGGAAACGCCATGACCTAATTTAGCCGCGCCGCTGTAATGAGCGTCCCGCAAATGCTCCGGTACTTCCCCATGTTCGTAATGACGTACATCTTGAATAGCCGCATCAACAGCCATATACGCACTATTGCTCTTAGGCGCTAAGGTACATATAAAACAGCTTCGGACAAAATGATACGTGCTTCCGGAAAGCCCACTAAGTGCGCCGCCTGAGCCGCTGCATTCGCTATTACGAGGGCCTGCGGATCGGCGAGCCCTACATCTTCGGCCGCACAAATCACAATGCGCCGGGCAATGAAATTAGGATCTTCCCCCGCTTCAATCATGCGCGCCAAATAATATACCGCTGCCTGCGGGTCGGAACCACGCATACTTTTAATAAAAGCGGAAATCGTATCATAGTGGTTATCACCCTTTTTATCATAACTGTAAATGCGACGACCCACTACGCGCTCTAAAATTTCCAAGGTCAATTCGCCGCCGTTTTCAACCATGGCGGCGGCCTGTTCTAAAATATTAAGGGCCATACGGGCATCACCATTTACAAACATGCCCACTTCGCGCAATACAGATTCTTCTGCTTTAAGTTGTTGCTTACCAAGCCCCTTATCTTCATCGGTAAGTGCCCGTTGCAATACTTTGACAATCGCATCCGGCGTCAATGTTTCCAAGGTAATCAAACGCAAACGCGATAAGAGTGGTCGGTTTACTTCAAAAAAAGGATTTTCCGTGGTAGCGCCGATTAATATAATAGTCCCGTCTTCCACACATGGTAAAAGCACATCCTGTTGACTCTTGTTAAAACGATGAATTTCATCGAGGAATAAAATCGTACGCTGTTGCAAATTCTGAATCGTTTTGCGTGCTTTTTCAATAATAGCCCGCAGTTCACCAATGCCCGCATTGGTAGCGTTCAAAACCACAAATTGACTATGGGTCATAGCGGCTATAATACCGGCCAAGGTAGTCTTACCGGTGCCGGACGGCCCGTAAAACAACAAAGACGGAATTGTATCGCGCTCTATCATAGCCCGTAAAAAACTGTCCTTCCCCACTGCTTTTTCCTGTCCGTAAAAGTGATCCAATGAGGTAGGACGCAGTCTCACGGCCAACGGTTCAAACCGTTTCGGTTCATATTCAGCAAATAAACTGTCCATAAATTTCTCTCCTAAAATATATGCTAAAGGCTTATCTTCTATAACTGCCTATTCAAATTTACTGTTAAAGGCTTACCATCTATAACTGCTAATTTAAATTTACCGTTAAAAGCTCGCGTTCAAAGTGTAAAGACAATATGTAACGTCTTACTTTGCACTTATATTTATTATACCCTATATCCTCTTTTTATTTGGGATTATCTTGCCTTAATTTGAGGATTATTTGACCTTAAATTTATAATTATCGGCCGCAAAAACGGTCCTCTAGGTCCTCTATTACCTAATTCAAGATAAAAAAATAAGCCGCCCTAAGGCGGCTTATAAGAGCCCCACCATGCCGTATATGTACCGTGTTTTGATCCTGCGATAGCAGGTGGGTGCCCTCCTCGTAATCTTACTGTCCTTCATCAGGCATAGTGCCAATACAAGAGTCCAGGCTCCCGATGTAATAGTGTTGGCTCAAAACTACGATACCACACGCACACAGCAGGGGGATTCTTTACTATTATATTAACAAAATCAGCCGTTTATTTCAAGGTCTTGAAACAAACGACTGATATAGATTTAGCATATATCAAGCAGAAGTAGACCAAAAAGTACTAGCGGTCATACTTTTTTTAACAAGAAACTTGATTTTACACTAACTTTTCTTTTTCCGTATCGGTTTTAATGTGAAGTTCACGCAACTGTTTTGGTGCTACCGTAGACGGAGCCTGGCTCATGAGGTCGGCCGCACTCTGTGTCTTAGGGAACGCAATTACGTCACGGATGGATTGGCGTTTAGCCATGAGCATTACCAAACGGTCAAGACCGAAGGCACAGCCGCCGTGTGGAGGTGCCCCGAACTGGAAGGCATCCAACATGAAGCCGAATTTGCTGCGGCTTTCTTCTTCCGTAAGGCCGATAGCTTTGAATACTTTTTCCTGTACATCGGATTGGTAAATACGGATACTGCCGCCGCCGATTTCAACGCCGTTTAATACCATGTCATAGGCGATGGCTTTAACGGATGCAGGATCGGATTCCAATTTATCCATATCTTCGGCACGCGGTGAAGTGAACGGATGGTGCATAGCCACATAACGTTTTTCTTCTTCATCGTATTCGAACATTGGGAAATCGGTTACCCAAGTGAAGGCCAATTTGTTTTCGTCGATAAGGTTCATACGACGACCCATTTCAAGACGAAGTTCACCCAAAGCTTTAGCTACCACAGCCGGTTTGTCCGCAATCATGAGTACCAAGTCGCCAGGTTTAGCCTGCATTTTTTCACCGATGGCACGGATAGTATCTTCACCCAAGAATTTCATAATCTGGGATTTGATAGTGCCGTCTTCGTTGAAGCATGCCCAAGCAAGACCTTTCGCACCGTATTGACCAACATAGTTTACGAGGTCATCAAGTTCACGACGCGGAATGCCGGCGTCGCCAGGTACTACGATACCTTTAACCATGCCGCCATTGTCGATTACGGAGCGGAACACTTTGAATTCAGTTGTGCGAACCAAGTCGGTTACATCGGTGAATTCCATACCGAAACGAAGATCCGGTTTGTCGGAACCGTATTTATCCATGCTTCATCCAAGTGATGCGCGCCATCGGAATCTGAACATCAATGTCCATCGTTGTTTTGAATACGTGGTGAATCAAACCTTCCAAGGTTTCCAAAATCTGTTCCTGGTCAATGAAGCTCATTTCCAAGTCGAGCTGGGTAAATTCAGGCTGACGGTCGGCACGTAAGTCTTCGTCACGGAAACAACGAACGATTTGGAAGTATTTTTCATAGCCCGCTACCATCAAGATTTGTTTAAAAATCTGAGGAGACTGTGGCAATGCATAGAAAGAACCAGGGTTCACGCGGGACGGTACCAAGTAGTCACGAGCCCCTTCCGGTGTACTCTTCGTAAGCATTGGTGTTTCAATTTCGAGGAAATCGCGGGAATCCAAGAAGTCACGCATAGCCTTAGTCACGCGGTGACGAAGGATTAAGTTACGTTGCATTTCAGGACGGCGAAGATCCAAATAACGATATTTTAAGCGGATGTTTTCATCAACGTCGATATTGTCTTGAATATAGAACGGTGGTGTTTTGGACGCATTGAGTACGCGAAGTTCTTCGCAGTACATTTCATAACGACCGGTTGACCAAATTAGTTGATGGCATCTGCATCACGTTCCGTAATTTTACCGCGAACACAAAGTACATATTCACTACGTACATCTTCCGCTTTGTGGAAAGATTCTAAATTATGATCAGGGGATGCTACGACCTGAACTACGCCGGAGCGGTCGCGAAGGTCGATAAAAATCAATCCGCCATGGTCACGACGGCGTTCTACCCAACCGCAAAGGACAACCTCCTTACCTACTTGTTCTTCGCTGATAGTACCGCAACCATGTGTGCGGTGCAATCCTTGCATTGTTTCCATTCTTGTCATCCTTTCACTAGTGAAGTTACTCGTGCCAATACATCCGTAAAGGCTACGGTTTCCTGCTCGCTGCTTTCCATGTCGCGAATAATTGCTTCGCCGCGAGCTAATTCATCATCACCCACTATAATAACATATTTTGCATTAATTTTGTTAGCATGTTTTAACTGGCTCTTCATACTTTTACCTTCGCCGTCCATAGCCGCCTTAATATAGGCTTTATGAAGGTCGTTAACCAATTTAAAACCGGCAACCTGTGCTTCTTCGCCTAAAGCAACTACAAATACGGACGGATCAATCGTTTCTTCCGGTAATAAGCCTTGCTTTTCAAGGGCCAACAAAAGACGTTCGATGCCCATGGCAAAACCGACGGCCGGCGTATGCGGACCATCCAATTCTTCTACAAGGCCGTCATAACGACCGCCACCGGCTACGGCACTTTGAGAACCAAGCGGTGCGTACTGTACTTCGAAAGCTGTCTTCGTGTAGTAATCCAAACCGCGTACCAAACGAGGGTTTACTACATAATTAACATTCGCTGCGGTCAAGAATTTCTGGAGCTGATCGAAGTGGTCGGAACATTCCTGGCAAAGATTTTCATGAATTTCAGGGGCGCCGACAGATAAAGCTTTACAAGTTTCTTCTTTGCAGTCCAAAATGCGAAAGTGGGTTCTTATATAAACGAGCTTGGCAATCCGGGCAAAGTTGATCTTTTTTAGGTTCGAAGAAAGCAATTAATTTTTCACGGTACGCCGGACGACAGTTCGGGCAACCTACGGAGTTAACCTGTACGCTTAAGTCCTTAAGGCCGAAGTCGTTAAATAATTGCAATACCATCAAAATCACTTCGGCGTCAGTTGCCGGAGCCTGCGTACCCAATACTTCCACACCGAATTGGTGGAACTGGCGATAACGACCGGCCTGTGGTTTATCATGACGGAACATCGGTCCGATGTAGAACCATTTCGTCAAGTTTTCCTGGCCGTATACTTTGTTTTCTAAATACGCACGTACGGCGGATGCCGTATTTTCAGGGCGCAAAGTATACGTCTGTTCTTTTTTGTCGCCTGTCGGGAATGTGTACATTTCCTTCTGTACTACGTCGTTGTTTCACCGATACCACGCAAAAACAACCCTGTTTCTTCAAACATAGGTGTACGAATCTCGTCAAATCCATACGCTGCGCAAATACGGCGAATTTTGTCTTCCACATAGCGCCAATTACCAATTACATTAGGTAATAAGTCTTGTGTACCTCTAGGCTTTTGAATTCCCATATTTTATCCCTCCCAAAACTTTTTGCATAATCGACTGCGCTTTTCAAGCAGTGCTGATAAGGTATCAATATAAACGGACACATCTTTAGGCATATGCTGTTGTAATTGCCGATATTCCGGAGCGCGCATCCATTTAGAGGAGCTACCCGGACCAACGGATAATATGCTCTGCCGTTCTTCCATAATCCGAATATTATATTCACAAATATACCCCGGCAAAGTATAGCCGATATTTTCAGTCTGGCTCGTCATATATTGTTGACGATACACATAATAAGGCACATAACCGGCCGCCTCAAGGCGCTCTTTACTGCGCGCCACCATTTCTTCCACGGCTGCGGCTTCCGGCATGGCCTCGCGACCTACACCGTCATAAAGCGGACTACCCCGCTTCAATGCCAATGTATGAATTGTAACATTTTCAGGCCGTGCCTGACAAACATAATCTAGATTTTCTTCCATGTGCGAAAGAGTCTGATACGGTAAACCTGCAATAAAGTCCATATTCACCGCAAAATTCGTATAAGAACGCACATAGGCATATAATTCTTTAATAGCCGCAGCCGTATGACCGCGCCCGACGGCTTTTAAAATATCATCGTGCATACTCTGCGGGTTGATACTGATTCGGTTAACCCGAGTTTAGCCATAGTTGCAAGTTTATGAGGCGTCACCGAATCAGCCGCCCCGCTTCCACCGTAAATTCACTGTTTTCACGATGAAGCTTGGCCAAGGCCGCCAAGGCTGTGGCAAAGTCCTCATCACCTAAGCTCGTCGGTGTGCCGCCACCCATGTACACCGTGGCAACTTGTAAGCCATATGTCTCAATAAGCCCCTTAAGCTGCGTTGCATCGTTTACAAAAGCGCCCAAAAACTCCGGAATGCGCCGGTAATCCTGAATCAGTCCGTACGGGAACGAACAATACGTGCAGTGCGTTTGGCAAAACGGAATGCCCCCATAAACGCTCACTTCCCGATCCGCCGTTTCATGAGGCGCCACAAAAGGACGTTGCAGCGTAGCTACCGCTTTTAACAGCTCAATCTTCGGCTCGCTGACGTCAAAACGTTTCCGCAAGACTTGTACCGCCGTGTCACAACCGTTTATGACAGTACCGGGCTCATCGGGATTCGATGGTTCAGCGGCTGGTGGTGTATCGCTATTTTCGTCAATGTCCCATAATTTATGGAACATTTTTGTTGGCCGAACACCTACCAAAGTGCCCCACTCACCCAGAGCCGGTCGTCCCTGGATAGTGCGAATTAATTTAAGTAATTGCCCACCTATCTCGAGGCGTCCTTCATTGGAAAGAGCCCCTTTAAACACTGCTACCGGCACGTCATTATGATACACCGTCAAGGTATAGCCCTCTTCAGCACCCAGCCCTTCCAGGCGCCAAACGGGGGCCCCTTTAGTCGTCGTAAGACCGGCGGCGCCGCAATAATGCGCCACCACACTGCCCAAAGGCAACGGTCCCGTATAACGATAGGTCAAATTACTCACCCTTTTGAGCAGCTGCTTCCGCTTCTTCCGCTTTCATTTTTTCCTGACAGTCGCCGCAATAGCCATAGACTTTCAACTGATGGTCAATTGTCTTAAAGTTAAGTTTTTTGGCAATGATGGACTCCAAAGTTTCGAGCATATCGTCTTCAAATTCTTTGACGCAACCGCATTTTACACAAATCAAATGATGATGGAAATGAGCAAATTCTTCATCATTTAATTCGTAACGATTACGACCGTCACCGAAGTCAAGGCGTTTTAATAAATCAAGTTCAGTGAATAAATCAAGGGTACGGTAAATGGTAGCCAAACCGATATCAGGGGCTACGGCTTTAACCAATACATATACGTCTTCAGCGCAGAGATGCTTTTCTTCCGCATCAATAAACGCTTGTAAAATTGTCTGGCGTTGCGTCGTCAACTTATACTTTTTGTCTTTAATACGTTCTTTCAATTTTTCTAATGTCGTGTTCATACAGTTCCATCCTTCTTGTAAAACGAGTTAAAATACCAAAGTTTTGTAAGCACGATTTGTAACATCGCTGTGATCGGCACTGCCGTCATCATACCGATGATGCCATAGAAATAACCGCCTACAAAAATTACGGTTAATATAACTAACGGATGCAGCTTGATAACGTGACCTAAGATTTTAGGCATCACAATCTGCCCGTCAATTAACTGAATAATGGCATAGGTAATGATAATTTTCACTACCAATGCAGGCCCCACCAAGGAGGCCAATATAATAGCCGGTATGGCTGCAACAATAGGTCCGATAATAGGAACCCATTCCGCGATAGCCGCGAACAAAGCCAATACCAAGGGATAAGGCAATTCAAAAAAATAGGCTATGACCAGCGTTATGCAGAACATATTGGTTGCCAAAAGAAGCTGTCCCCGCAAATAGCGCCCCATGGTGCGGTGAATCTGATTCACCACGTCTATTAAATACCGATTGTGCGGCGGCTGGAAAAACGAAATGACTTTGCCCTTAATTTGCCGTCCGTCCTTCAATAAATAGAAGGTCATAATCGGTACGAGTAAACATTCCAAAACAGTCGTTGCCAATGAAAAAATAGCGAAAATGCCGCGCTGCGCCAACTCGACGCCGTACGAACTGATACGGGCCAAAGTAGTCATGACGATGGCATCAATCTGTGGCGGTAACTTCAACCATTCACCGGACGTGATATCTTGCCACAACACAATGAGTTGTGACATCAAGACCGGTAAATTATTGAGCAAACGGGTAAATTCAGCAATAAACGGTAAGATAATAAACTGAATTACCAATAGTAAAATGAGTGCTACCAACAGAAATGCCGGTATGATGGCCAGCCAGCGCGGGAACCACGTAAGCCCCACCCGATGCCGCATGTAATCCTGGATGCCATTCACTACGGGTAGCAAAATGAGCGTACAGATTAACGATACGATAAGCGGCCAGAGCACCGGAATAATGGCCCACAGAAAAATCACGGCCAGCACAATCAACACGACTCTGAGCCAATACTGTGTTGATTTTTTTAACATATTCGGTCACCGCCTAACGAACAAACGGATTATAAGTCTTTTCATGACCGATGGTCGTCTCCGGCCCATGGCCCGGATAAACGACAGTTTCTTCCGGCAAAGTAAAGAGTTTATGGCGAACTGAATCAATCAGATCTTCGTAGCTGCTCCCCGGGAAATCGGTACGGCCGATGGATTCCAAAAAGAGGCTGTCCCCTGCCAGAACCATGCCTTCACCGTAGAAGCAAACACCGCCCGGCGTATGCCCCGGTGTTTCAATAATCTTAAAGGAGTACTCACCGAGATGAATCACATCATCTTCTTTGATAAAATGAATATCGCCGGTCACCTTCACGGGCTGACCGATGGCACCACTCAAGTTAAGATTGCTGTTTGTCAAAAATTCTTCATCGCCCTTATTGATGTAAACGGGCACTTTGAATGCATCCACCACGGCCTGTACCCCACCGATATGGTCACCGTGACCATGGGTGAGAATAACGGCTTCCGGTTGCAGCCCTTTTTCTTTCAAAAGCGCAACAAGACGCTCGCCTTCACCGCCCGGATCTACGACCAAACAATGCTGATTGCTTTCATCAACGACGATGTAACAATTCGTCCCCAACGCCCCTAAGGGCATCCGATATAATTTCATACGCATCACTCTCCACAATGTATTACGCGAAATAGACTAAAACGTCATCATTCGAACTTGCCGATAACATTAGCTACCGGATTCATTCTATAAATTCTTAACTGCTAAAGCACTGGCATCAAAATAGCTTCTGACTGTCTAACAAGATGGTCACCGGCCCATCATTAGTGAGGCTCACCATCATGTGCGTTCTAAAACGACCGGTTTCAACATTAACGCCCGCTTCGCGACAGCGATTGATAAATACTTCATATAAGCGCTCCGCTTCGTCCGGCGGTGCCGCTTGATCAAAACCGGGGCGACGGCCTTTACGCACATCACCATACAGTGTAAACTGCGACACAGCCAAAATCTCACCATTCACATCGGCTACGGACAGATTCATCTTTTCCTCGGCATCTTCAAAGATGCGTAAGTTAACAATCTTGTCAGCCAAATAAACGGCATCTGCATCCGTGTCACCTTTGCCCACACCTAAGAGACTACAAGTCCCTTAGGAATGGCACCGGTTGTTTCTCCGGCTACGGTTACGGCTGCTTCGCTTACTCTTTGCACTACTGCCCGCATCAACTACCTCCATTGGCGCGTTGCACGGTATACACATCGCGAATACGCCGTAATTTAGTCATAACAAAATCAAGTTCCGATACGTCGCGAATTTCAATAACTAAGTTGATGTTCGCATTCTTCGTATCGTCTACTTTGGCATTAATATTAACAATGTTAATTTTCATCTCCGACAGCGTGGCCATGATTTCCATGAGTAAACCACCGCGATCGTAGGCGGTAATTTCAATGGCTACGTGGAAGTTTTCCGACGTGCTGCATCCCACGATACTTCAATCATGCGGTCCACGTCTTCCGGCGTATGACCGATATTCGGACAATCCGCCCGATGAACGGATACCCCGCGACCGCGGGTAATATAGCCTACCACTTCATCGCCCGGTACCGGATTACAGCAACGAGCCATACGAACCATTACGTCCGGTTCGCCGTTGACAAGAATCCCCGTACTGCTCTTACGATGCACCGGTTCGTGGGTTTTGAGTTTTTCCAACAGAGCCATCGTATCGCGACGATTGTCTTCTTTTGCCAAATCACGTTTATATAAATCAACAAAACGTAACAATACGGAATTGACCGGAATGCCGCCGTAACCGACAGCGATAAGAGTTCAGTTTCACTGCCTGCATTCAAAGCTTTCGCAATTTGTTCCATGCGGCCCGGCTTATTGAGCTCTTTCCAATCATAATTGAGTCGTTTCGCTTCTTTTTCGAGAAGTTCACGTCCTTTAACGATGTTTTCTTCTTTATTTTCCTTTTTAAACCAGTTGCGAATCTTACTCCGGCTTTCCGTAGAGCCTACGATATTAAGCCAATCAAGGCTCGGTTTGCCCGTTTTCGACGTAATAATATCGACGATATCGCCGTTTTGTAAGGTGTAATCAAGGGATACGATTTTACCGTTTACCTTAGCCCCTACACAACGATGGCCTACATCGGTATGAATACGATACGCAAAATCAAGCGGTACTGCCCCTTTAGGGAGCTTCAATACGTCACCGCGCGGCGTGAAAACGAACACTTCCCCGGAAAACACATCCAGTTTTAACGCATTAACCAGTTCCTTCGGATTGCTGGCATCCTGCCATTCAAGGACTTGGCGAAGCAACCGACCTTCTGGTCAAAGTCTTTATCGCCGCCCTTATTGCCTTCTTTGTAGCGCCAATGAGCGGCTACGCCGTATTCGGAAACGCGGTGCATTTCCCAGGTTCGAATCTGAATTTCTACGGAATGCCCCATGGTCCCGATGATCGTGGTATGTAGGGACTGATACATATTCGACTTCGGCATGGCAATATAATCTTTAAAACGATACGGCAACGGTTTCCACAGATTATGAACGATACCCAGTACGGCATAACAATCCGGAATCGTATCCACGATAACGCGCACTGCATACAGGTCGTAAATCTGCGACAAATCACGATTGTCCTTTTTCATTTTTTTATAAATACTGTAAAAATGTTTTGGTCGACCTTTAACATCCGCCTTAATATGAGCATCATCCAATGCCTTTTTCAGCTGTTCCATGGTATCGTCAACAATTTCTTCGCGTACATGGCGCTTTTCACGCATTTGCTCTACCAAGTCGTAGTATTTGTCCGGTTCCAAATAACGGAAGGACAAGTCTTCCAATTCCCATTTAATGTTAAAAATCCCCAACCGATGAGCCAACGGTGCAAAGATTTCCAAGGTTTCCTGAGCAATGCGCTTTTGCTTATCGCTGCGCATATGCTTCAAGGTACGCATATTATGGAGGCGGTCACCTAATTTAATAACCACCACGCGCACGTCCTTAGCCATAGCCAGAATCATCTTGCGATAGTTCTCCAGCTGCTGATCTTCTTTGGTATGATACTGAAATTGATTTAATTTCGTAACACCATCGACTAAAAAAGCCACTTCTTTCCCAAATAACTCTTCAATCTGCGGCAACGTATACTCCGTATCCTCCACAACATCATGGAGCAGTGCGGCAATAACGGTAGTCGCATCGATTTGTAAATTGGCCAAAATGGTGGCTACGGCTAAAGGATGTAAGATGTACGGTTCGCCGGACGCTCTTTTTTGCGGTGCGTGAGCTTTATCCGCTACTTTAAAAGCCCGCATAATGTCGTCACAATCTTTATCATCCAAATAGGAGTGAACAATCTCCATCAGATGTGCCAATTCCACTTCTTTATTAAAAGCCGGTTGATCGACGATAACCTTGCCTTCTTCATTTTCAGCCATAATTTCCACCTCCTTAGGCACTGTATTTTAAAAATGTCAGTGATGTAATTAACTCTAATTTTTCTTTTACATGGCACCAACGATAAAGCGCCATGCCGTCATCCGTGGCTTCTTCCTGCAAAATCCCAAGCTCTTTGAAAACATCCAAGGACAGCATAGCTTCCTTATTCGTCTGATTGTCCGGATGGCGGTGCAATACTTCCGATTCCACAATATAACGCGGCGCCGTAGCACTTCTGAAAATACTGCGCACGATGACATACATTTCGCGCAAGCCCTCTGCCGTCAGTTTGATGGCTGTTCATCCAAAAGCGCCAAATCCTGCACCATCAATTGTGGCGAAATGCGCCCTTGCCACTCATTCTTTTGCAAAGAAAACGCGACTTTAACCCGTTCATCAGGAAATACTTCCCGATGATAGTCGGCGCCGTGCCAAATAATCGCATCCAACGGGCCTATTTGAGATTGCAAAATAATCTTACAATGATTCTTCTGCTGCCCCAATAAGTACACGTCCTGTACGGCAATCGGATTGATGGCAAATACCGGAGTACTGTTCCCCATGCCGTAGGCTCTAAGGTTTCAATCTGGTCCACCAATTCTACCGTTACTTCACCCGGTTCCAACTCCGAGTCGATATCGATAATCGGCACATAATCTTCCGCCGTCAAATTCGCTTCGCAATAGGCGGCCAAGCGCTCCCGCAAAGCGGGGATTTTATCCGCTTCAATACTGAAACCGGCCGCCTGTTTATGACCGCCGAATTGCAAGAGTAAATCTTCTGCCGATTTTAAAGCATCATAAATATTGCAATTATCTATACTGCGGCAGGATCCTTTGCCCACACCGTCATGAATACTGATAACCATAGATGGCCGATAAAATTCTTCCACCAGGCGCGACGCCACGATACCGATAACGCCGGGATGCCAACCTTCACCGGCTACGACGATAACCTTATGAGCCGCTTCCCCCTGATTGATTACGTCCTGCCGGGCCGCTTCGTGAATGCCCCGCTCAATGGTTTGGCGCTCCAAATTAGTTTCTTGCAGTTCTTCCGCAATGGTATTGGCTGTTGCCATATCGGCAGCGGTCAATAATTCCACCGCCCGCGTCGCATGAGTTACACGGCCTGCCGCATTGAGGCGCGGTGCCAAGGTAAAACCGATGTGACCGGTTGTTAATTTACGACCTTGAAGGCCCGCTACCGCTACGAGGGCATCAATCCCCATATTGGGCGAGGTCATCATCTTCTTAAGCCCTTCGCGAACAATAATGCGGTTTTCACCGACTAGCGGCACCACGTCAGCCACTGTCCCCAAGGCCACAATATCCATATCATCCAAATATTCTGCGCCGGTTCGTTCCTGCCAAACGGTTGGCAAACTTTAAACGCCACGCCTACGCCGGATAAGTTCTTGTCAGGATACGGGCAGTCGGGCTGCTTATGATTGATAACGGCCGCCGCTCGCGGTATATCGGGCGGTGCCGTATGATGGTCCGTAATAATCATGTTCAAACGGTCCCGCACACCTTCCACAATATCGTAGGAGCTGATGCCGCAGTCCACCGTAATGACAAGCTCCGTGCCCTGCTGAATGATATGCTCCAAAGCCTCCTCATTGAGGCCATAGCCTTCGCTTTGCCGCTCCGGAATGTAATAACTTACATTGGCACCGCACCGTTTCAAAAACGATACATCAATGAGGTAGCCGTAATGCCATCCACAATCATAGTCACCGTAAATAACAATCCGTTTCTGCGTTGCAATCGCATCTTGAATAAGCGGCACCGCTTCTTTCATGCCTTTTAACAAGTAAGGATCCAATAAATCCCCTACATTGCCATATAAAAAATCACGACCCGCCTCTGCCGTCGTAATACCGCGGTTCACCAATAATTTAGCTACAACCGGGTATACTTTAAGGTCTCGCACTAATTCTTGTTCAATTGTTTCATCACCGGGCTCTATGCGCCATCGTTTTGCTTTACTCTGTCTCATATGTCGTCTCACTTATCATCTGCTTATCATCAATTTATCTGTTTAGCGCATGTATAAAATCACTTAATCGAATATCAATCTCAATTTATGATTTCCTACTATTAAATACTGTATTATCATTCTCAATTTATTTTATTATACACCATTACCCTATTAAATTAACCTCTTTTCATTTTTCTTGATTATATATTATAAAAAAGAAAGAGCAATTATCATTATATAATCGCTCTTTCTTTATCATTTTCAGTTAATAGCTCATGTTAAATAAACTTTTAAATGACAAAATTCTTATTCAAATATTTTTATTATTGATGGCTGAGCCATACATGTTCAACAACTAATAGGAGAATCGGAATCTCTTATTGTTATATCGCGTTGAAAGTAATTCTTAGAAGCGGAAGTCCCGTTCGCCGTGTTCCATCTGTTTGATGTAGTTGGCCGATGCTTCTTTAACCTTTTCATTGCGGATAAGATCTAACTGTTTTTCAATAACCGCTTCGCCGGTAGCTTTCGTTTCATCCGTTGCATAGTCAAGCAAGTATTCGTTGAGGGTCATCAACGCGTTTGGTTGACAGCAGTTATGAATCTGGCCGCTCTTCGCCAAGGCCATGAAGCGGTCGCCCGTACGGCCCGCACGATAGCAAGCAGTACAGAAACTAGGCACATAGCCGAGTTCCAACAACCAGTCAACAATTTCATCGAGACTGCGACGGTCGCTGGTATCGAACTGCGCCGAGTTGTCTTCCGGTAATTCTTCTTCTTTGTAGCCGCCTACGCTGGTACGAGAACCACCGCTGATCTGCGAGATACCGAGAGCCAAGCCGCGTTCACGCATGCGCTGACTTTCACGAGTGGACATAATCATACCGGTATATGGTGTAGATACACGAATAAGGGCTACGATTTTTTCAAACGTATCATCCGGCACAGCATTGCTGAAATCATCTACATCGATGTCATCAGCCGGGCAAATACGCGGCACGCTGATTGTGTGAGGGCCTACGCCGAATACGGCTTCCAAGTGTTCCGCATGCATCAACAAGCCGACGAAGTCGTAACGGTAATGTTCAAGACCGTATAAAACGCCGATACCTACGTCATCAATGCCGCCTTTCATAGCACGGTCCATGGCTTCCGTATGGTACGCATAGTTACTCTTAGGACCATGGGGATGCAAGTTTTCGTAGTTTTCTTTGTTGTATGTTTCCTGGAACAAAGTGTAAGTACCGATGCCCGCTTCGTGAAGTTTCTTGTAATCTTCAACTTCGCAAGCAGCAATATTTACGTTTACACGACGAATTTCGCCGTTTTTATTCTTAATGCTGTAAATCGTTTTGATACATTCCAAAATGTATTCCAACGGATTGTTTACAGGGTCTTCACCGGATTCGATAACGATACGTTTGTGCCCCATTGCTTCCAAAGCCAACACTTCTTCACGAACCTGTTCCTGTGTCAACTTCTTACGGGTAATATGACGGTTTTTGGCATGATACGGGCAATATACGCAGCCATTTACACAGTAGTTGGACAAGTATAAAGGGGCGAACAATACAATGCGATCGCCGTAAATTTTGCGTTTAATTTCTTTAGCCAAAGCAAATAATTTATCTTTATATTCAGGCAACGGGCATTCCAATAAAACAGCCGCTTCGCGGTGATTTAAGCCATTCATGGTCGCCGCTTTTGCCAAAATTTGGTCCAAAAGTTCACGATTTTCTTTATTCGCTTCCGCATAGGCCAACGTATCAAGAATCTCTTCGTGGTTAATAAACTCTTCTGCTTTAGAAGATTTTACATCGTACATACTGGTCTCCTTTACTCATACCATAGAGAAGTCCTGTGCCCTCGTCCTTTCCCAAGTACGAGCTCAATGACAGTCCACACTTCGACTGCCTATTCAGGTCAAGCATACTTACTATGCACTTCACTTCTTCTATATTGAATCTCTTGAATATGTCTTATATTATACACCTTTTCTCCACTTTTGAAAATAAAAACACCACCTAATAAGCCCGTTTTTATCATTATTTGATTGATGTTAGTTGCTCATCGAATTTTCTCATTACCATGCCTATTTAGCGCATACAAATAGGCATTTCAGACATTACATTTATATCGCATAAAAAGAACTGTACTGTCTTAAAATGGCATGCAAAAAAGCCCCCGATATAAATCAGGGGCTCTTGTATATTCGTTTCAGCTTACGCTTCTACTGGGTATACGCTAACTTTACGGTTATAGCGACCAGCACGTTCGAAAGCAACTTTACCAGGAACTAATGCGAATAAAGTATCGTCTTTACCAATACCTACATTAGTGCCGGGATGGAAATGAGTACCACGTTGACGAACGATGATGTTACCGCTTTTTACTACGGAACCATCATGACATTTAACGCCAAGACGTTGGATTCGCTATCGCGACCGTTACGTGTACTGGATACACCTTTCTTATGTGCAAATAATTGCAAATCAAAAGTAAACATTCCGTTCACCTCCTATGTTTCACTAAGTGATACAAAATCATCATATTGGCGAGCAATTTCTTGGAAGCAAGAACCATGGTTGCCAATATAGCCTGTCCCTTTTCTGTGATTGCCCCTTGTAATTCAATGGTACATTCACCGGAACTGTTCTCGTAAATACCTTGCTGTTCAGCTACTGATTGTAACCCCAAAATGGCGGTACAAGACAGTACGGAAACGGCGGCACATACGATATCATAGCCATGCTCGTCATAGCCGGCATGTCCGTTAATGGAGCAAGCAACAATTTGTTGTGCCTCATTACGACGAATATGAATCTTAATCATGACTTACGCCTGAATGGATTCAATGCGAACTTTTGTGAACGGCTGACGATGACCTTGGCGACGACGATAGTTGGATTTTGCTTTGTATTTGAAAACTAAAATCTTCTTCGCTTTACCATGTTCAAGTACTTTACCTGTTACTTTTGCACCGTCCACAAGTGGAGCGCCTACTTTAACGTCACCGTCGTTAACTACAGTTAACACTTCGTCAAACGTTACGGATTCTTCAGCAGCTGCTTCCAATTTTTCGATAGTAATTACATCGCCTTCGGCAACGCGGTATTGTTTACCACCGGTTTTAATAATTGCGTACATTGTGACACCTCCTTGTTTTCGAACTCGCTGAATACGGTATTCTCTCATGCCGGAATCGGGATGAGTGAAATTTACACACCTCTCCACGCGGCTGCAATAGTTGGGCATACCCAAACTATGACTAATTTATTTTACATGATTAGACAATAAAAGTCAATGACCTATCTTCATAGTTTGTCATCGACTTCTTAAAAATTAAAAGGGATTCTTCAAATTCAATTAAAGCACTACAGCTAACCTATTACGCCCTCTCCCTAGATAATCTGTAAATGTTGCAACAAAATTTTAATCCGATTAAAATGAGCACGACACCACCCAGTACTTCTTCACGGCCGCCCAAAAATCGTTTTAATTGTTGCCCCAAAAATACCCCCACCAAGGAGATAAGGAACGCAACCACGCCGATTAAACCGCTGGCCCCCCACACATTGATGTCCATAAAGGCAAACGTCAAACCGATGGCTAAGGCATCAAGACTGGTAGCAAAGGCCAATACTACAATTTCACGCCAGCTTACCAGTTGGCATATAATATGAGCTTCTTCTTCGGCCGCCTTTTTACTGTTGCGTATCATATTAATCCCCAAATACGCCAGTAAACCGAAAATAATCCAATGATCGTAATCATTGATTTTATCCGCCAATTGAGCACCTATAACCCAGCCAATAAGCGGCATAGCCATTTGGAATATACCAAACAAAAGAGGCATTCCTACTCTCTTTAAATCGTCCCGACTCGTGAGACAAGCCCTTAGCTACGGCCACTGCAAACGCATCCATGGCCAAACTTAAGGCAACTAACACGAGCTCCCACCTTGACATACAGCATGCACCTCACTTAAAAGGTAAATCAATAACCTAACTATTATATCGAAAAAATAAGACTTAGCAAGCTAAGTCTTAAAAATTTTACAATCGATTAGTCAAGCGCCAAAGGTCCATTCGACGCACAAAGCTTAATGTGCGAATGGTTTACTCATCCCCTAAGGCGAGCAAAGAGTACGCTTCCCGCTCATAGTCGGTTGCACTTCCACCTTAATAGTCCGTTTGCATTCAGCTTCCAAATCAGCCACAACGGATTTTGTGAAGTATTGTTTTACCTCCTCATTGACTTCAATGAGTACATTAGATTTCAAACGGCCGCCTCGATATAATTCCCGTAAGCGCCGAATAATCTGTAAATACACGGTTTCCGCCGAAAATAATTGACCGGTGCCGCCACATTGGGAACAAGTATCAAATAAAATACTCTGCAAGCCTTGTCGTTCCCGTTTACGGGTAATTTCTACGAGCCCTAAAGAGGTAATGCCGCACACCACGGTTTTTACCCGATCCTGACGAACCAGTTGTGTCAAATAGGCCACCAATTCATCCCGTTGTGCTTTCTTTGGCAAATCTATAAAGTCACACACGATGATACCACCGATATCGCGCAAGCGCAACTGTCTGGCAATCATCTTGGCGGCCTCACGATTCACTTCCATGGCTACTTCCCCGGCGGTGCCGGAACGACCCGTAAAATGACCGGAATTAACATCTATTACCGTCAAAGCTTCCGTCGTATCGATTTTCAAAAAACCGCCGGACGGTAAATCCACGGTAGCATTTAACAATATATCAAGCTGTGACTCTACCTGCCACTCTTTAAAAATAGGTTCCGCCGAATTATGGAGCTGCAGCGAAACGGCCTCCGTCATGTTAGTGATACTCAACAATTCCTGCAACCGTTCGTAAGCCCCGCCGTCATCTACGATGATTTCATTAACATCATGGCCTAAATATTCGCGGATAACGCGGAACCAAAAATCCGCATCACTATAGAGCTCAGAGCCACCCTTGGCCACCTTGTAGCGATTTTGCAATTGCTGCCAAGTACGCCAAAGGAATTCCATATCCCCCTTTAACTCATCCGCCGTAGCTTCCGCTGCCGCAGTGCGCAGAATAAAACCGCAACCGTTCGCTAAATACGGCGCTGCCATATCAGCCAATTGAGCGCGTAAATTGTCATCGGTAATACGCTTGGAAATATGGAGCCCTTCCGAATAAGGCAAAAGCACCATAAAACGACCGGCCAGGCTCACGTCGGCACTGACGCGCGCCCCTTTGCCGAGCATTTCTTCCTTCACAACCTGGACGAGTATATTTTGACCTACAAAGAGTTTGCCCATAGCCTTAGTCTGCTTACCTTGTTTCAAATTAAGGTACGCATTTTGCTTAAGACCAATATCAACGAACGCCGCCGACATGCCGGGCAGTACATTGCGCACTATGCCCTTGTAGATATGGTTGATGGTCTCGTCACGAGTGGGACGATAAAAGGCTGTATCTACCAGCTCATTCTGCTCATCCAACACAACCATACGAATTTCTTCAGCCATCACATTGGCTACGATTCGTTTCATGGCAAACTCCTTTCTTTATACTTATACCGTTACATCTAACGGGGACAATAACTCCCCATCCCGTTCCACCATGATTTCATGGCGATGAATGGAGTAACCGTCGGTTACAGGCCAGCCGTATTTTTCACGGCCAAGTTGCCATACATCCCCCGGTTTCATGGTACCTTCCGGATATATGCCGATGCCCATGGTTAGAGTCACGCGGTCACCGTCAAGGCGCGCTGTAATCGGTTCTTTTACAAAATGCTTCACATCGATAGTACGGGTTTTCTTCGGTGTCACCTTTTCATAAGCGATTTCCGAAGCCTCATTGAACTCTTTTAAAAGTTCATCCCAATTGACATCGGCCGTTATCGGACCGGATACTTCATAGACCGCATAGTTACAAATGGCCATGAGTTTTTTTACCTTATCCGGCATTTCACGACCGGACATTACGGTGAGTCCCGGCGGTGCTACCCGGTTTAAGCGCTCCATAATGGATTCCACGGTGGCCTCATCTTCCAGAATATCCATATCAAGATATTCCACTTCCGCCGTAATACCCAAGGCTAAAGCGGAGGAAAAGCTTATTTTCATATGCGGGTTAAAACCTTCCGAATAGGCCATTTTAATAAAAGCACGACGAATCATACGTTCCACGGCCTGTGCATAATCCAGGTGCGATAAAAATCGCATTTCTTCGCCCTTACTTAAGGCCAAACGTAACTTTTTCAACGCGTCCACCCTCCTGATAATCTACAATCGCCGTATTAAGTTCCGGACACACATTACAGCCGTTACATGGTAAGCGGCGGCAGTCACGGGTCAAGGTTGCCTCAACGGCACGGTCCCATTCCTGTTTTAAGTATTTCTTGGAAACAGTATCATCTAGATGATCCCATGGCAACGGTTCATCAAAATCGCGGTCGCGACGGGCATAGTAATCAGGATCGATGCCTGTATTTTTGAACGCCTGCATCCATTTATCAATGGAGAAGAATTCAGTCCACCCGTCAAACTTACAGCCTAATTTCCACGCTTCAATCAATGTTTTCGCCAAACGACGGTCGCCGCGGGCAAACACCGCTTCCATATAACCGGTAGCCCCGTCATGATAATGATAGGAAATATTGCGGTTATTGATGAGCGTTTTTAAATATTGCTGTTTACGATGAATTTCTTCCACCGACTGCTGGCCGTACCACTGGTATGGAGAATGACTCTTCGGCACGAAGAAGGATACGCTGACCGTTACCTTGCCATTTCGTTTGCCCGTGATTTCACGATGTAAATCAAGTACTTTATAGGCCAAATCGGCAATGCCTGCTACGTCTTCATCCGTTTCGGTCGGCAAGCCCATCATGAAGTACAATTTAACCGTATTCCAGCCCGATTTAAAAGCATTGGTACAAGCGGCGATTAAGTCTTCTTCGCTAACCCCTTTATTGATAACATCACGCATACGCTGGGAGCCCGCTTCCGGCGCAAACGTCAAACCACTCTTGCGAACTTGCTGCACTTTTTTGGCAATATCGATTGAGAACGCATCGATACGCAATGAAGGCAAGCTTACGCTGACCTGCTTGTCCTTAAATTCTTCCATGAGCATGTCAACCAGTTCCGGCAAACGGGAGTAGTCGGCGGAGCTCAAGGACATAAGGAAAATTCGTTATAGCCCGTATTGGCAATGATTTCTTTCGCCAATTGAACCAGTTTTTCCGGTGAACGTTCACGCACCGGACGATATAACATACCGGCCTGGCAAAAACGACAGCCACGGGTACAACCGCGGAACAATTCCAATACGGCACGGTCATGAACGACATCGATATACGGTACAACCGGTTTAGTTGGATAGAAACAGTTGTCCATGTCTTCGATGATACGTTTCTGCACTACTGCCGGTGCCTCTTCGGCCAGCACTTTCATGCCTTTGAAATCACCTTTTTCGGTATACTGCGGTTCATATAAAGACGGCACATAGTTACCCGGAATCTGCGCCATTTTGCGCAAAAGCCCTTCTTTGCCGCCCGGGAAGCCGGCCGCTTTTTCCTGACGGTAGAGTTCCACCATTTCAACGATGTGCTCTTCCGACTCACCGAGGTTTACGATATCTACAAAATCGGCAATCGGCTCCACATTGTATGCACAAGGACCACCCGCCGTAATGAGTGGGAAGGACAAGTCTCGGTCTTTACTGTAGAACGGAATGCCGCCCATATCCAACATGTTTAAAATGTTGGTATAACTCATTTCATATTGTAAGGTAAACGCTAAGAAATCAAAATCTTTAACCGGTGTCTTCGTTTCCAAAGAATACAACGGAATGTTGCGTTTACGCATTTCCTCTTCCATATCATGCCACGGCGCGCATACGCGTTCTGCCGCCACATAGGGTAATTCATTGAGCAAGGAATATAAAATCTTAATACCTAAGTGACTCATGGCCACTTCGTATACGTCAGGAAAACCAAAACACATGGTAACATCCATATCTTTGTGATCTTTCACAACGCTATTCCATTCGCCGCCTGTATATCGCGCGGGCTTTTGTACATGCTGCAACCAGCTCGCATCTAATTGAACCATAGGACCTCCGATTCAAAATCTATCATAATGACAACTTTCTGAAGTTGCCTTTCACTTTCATTAAAACATTTTAAAACTTCTTCTAAGGCTATTTTTATAGCCTCTGCTATTAATTTATTGGGCGTAATTTCAATCAATCTAAAATTAAATTTAGAACATTAACTTCTTGCGGTGCATTGCAATATTAAGCAATAAACCGACACTAATCATATTCGTGGTCAACGCACTGACACCGTAACTGATAAACGGCAACGGAATCCCCGTAACCGGCATAATACCGGTCGTCATACCTACGTTAACGAGCACTTCGAATACCAACATGGAGCCGATACCGGTAGCTAAGAGTGTACCGAAAGTATCGTTGGCACTGCGGGCAATCATAATACTGCGATAAATTAAAAGGAACAATAACAATAATACGATTACACAGCCTACAAAGCCTAATTCTTCCCCGATAACGGAGAAAATAAAGTCTGTATGATTTTCCGGCAAGAAGTTTAACTGACTTTGCGTACCTTCAAAAAGGCCCTTACCGAGAATCATACCGGAACCGATGGCGATTTTCGACTGAATAATGTGATACCCGGCCCCAAAGGATCAATATTCGGGTTTAAAAATACTAAAATACGTTGTTTCTGGTATTCTTGCAAAACGAACCAACCTAACGGCGCCAAAACAACGGCAACACCTACGATGATTTGTACCAAACGCATCCGAATGCCTGCTACGAAGAGCATGCCGCACAAAATGGCCAGATATACCAAGGATGTACCAAGGTCAGGCTGTTTAAATACCAATAAGGTCGGAATCCCTACATATAATACTATCGGCACCAGCGAGCGAAAGGTGTTCAGTTTATTCACTCGATTTTCCATCATTTGCGCCATACTGATAATCATGAGTAATTTCGTGAATTCCGACGGCTGAATGGTGATTGGCCCGATTTGGATCCAACGCTGCGCACCTAAAGCGGATGTACCGATAAGCATAACCGCTACCAACAGTAATATGGTAATAAAATACAGTGGCCGTCCCCACGAACGAAGCGACGATAATCAAACCATTGCATCATAACAATAACTACTGTGTTAATTACAAAAAACATAAGTTGTTTACTCACTAAATCGTTTATGTCGAGACCATCACGATTTACATGAGTGGCACTGCCAATGATGACAACACCTACGCTAATGAGCAGGAGCGTACAAATTACGACGGTCCAGTCCCATTCGCGCCAGATTCTATGCCACATATATACCTCCTAGCGCATACGGCTACGACCATAGGCTTGAAATTTTCTTTTTAAAAACTTCAAACAAGCTCATTTTCTTAGGCTGTGCCGGTTCTTCTTTCTCTTCTGCCGATTCATCTGTTACTGCTTTAATTTCAGCAGCTGTTTCCTCAGCAACTTCTTTCGCTTTATCTACTACTTCTTCCGTTTTATCTTCTACAGTTGCCACTACTTCTTCAACTTTATCTGTTACAGCTTCTACTAAGTCCTCAGCTTTTTCTGCCACCGCTTCAGCTTTGTCGGTTGCGGCATCTGCCACTGCTTCAGCTTTATCTGATACGGCATCTGCCACTGCTTCAGCTTTGTCTGATGCGGCATGTGTCACTGCTTCAGCTTTGTCGGTTACAGAATCAACTATATCTTCCGCTTTAGCCGCTGCCGTTTCAGCCGTAGATTTGGCTGCTTCAACAGCTACTTTCGCCGAAGATGCTACCGGTGCGGTCATCTCGGTTTTAACCGCCTCAACCATGGATTTTGCTTCAACCGCACTGTCCTCAGAGGCTTCATCTGCCACATCGCTGACAGCCGGAACAGCACCAACTTTAGCGCCATTGCCAACCAATTCATTTTGGGTAGCCACATCGCTATGGGCCGACACAGAGTCTCGATTTACTTCTAAAGTCTCAACTTCAACGCGTTCGCCTTCTACAATTCTGTCTACCATAGGCTCAGCTGTAGCGGCTTCGGCTACGGCCGCAGTCACTGCTGCTTCAACCTTCGTATTGGCCGTTGGCGTTATTTCTTTTGCTATTTCCTCAGCCGCTTGTAATTGATACCAACGGTCCAGCAATTTTTCTTCCGGCCAAACTTCGGATGTTTCAATGTATTCAAGGAGCGGTACCATCATGGTATCCACTGCATCATCACAGAATTCATGTAATGTACCATCTGTGCCCAGCTCATAAGCTTAATGCTGTGAGGCAGAATGGTTGCTAATTGTTCTACCTGTAACGTCGCCAAAGCTTCTTCAACGGCTACGGCTACTTCACTGCGGCCTACGTTATTTAAAATTAAAGCATAGTTGAACTGACGTTCTTCGTGACAAAGCTGCATAACGCGCTGCACCGCACGAAGCGATACCCACATAGGTTCCGCTACGAGCAATAATTGATCAGCGGCTTTGAAAACGGCTTCATTGCCGCGACCGATACCGGCCGGCGCATCAATAATGACGAAATCATAACTCTCCGCCAGTTTTTTTATAAGTTTCGCATAACCTTTGCGCCCCACATCTTCCCAGCGGCGAGTCTGAGTTGCCGGTAAAAAGTCAAAATCGTCCGTTAACGGTATAATAGCACTGTCCTGATTGCAGTTATCTTTCCAAATATCTACAGCATCAAAAAAGATATCATTTTCTTTGCCAATGACTAAGTCTAAATCACGCATCCCAAAATCGGCATCGGTAATTAACACGCGATGACCTCGACGATTTAAAGCAGCACCAATATACGCTGTCATTGTAGTTTTACCAACGCCGCCCTTACCGGACATAATAGCTATAACCTTTCCCATAGCAACTCCTTTCCTTTCTCACTACCATAACCCACTACACAATCAATCTCAAACATACCTATAGCAGTAAAAAATTCAGAAAATAAACACATAACAAATACTAAAATTATTAACACTTAACAGATACTAAAACTTAACCGTTAAACTTGAATAACTAAACAATGTTTTAACGTTGTTGCGGTCCTGTTACCGCTGTATTCGATGAATTATCACCGCCTGCAGCGGTTGAACCGTTTGCTGTATTACCGGTATTAGTTGAAGTAGTTCCTAGAGAATTATTATTTGCTGCACTATTAGTATTGACACCGGTTGACGAACCATTCCCATTAGTACCGTTTTTATTATCAGTACCGGCACCATTAATATGGAAATATTCAGCTAGTACGTCTCTAACAATCGGACCGGCCGAGCCGGCACCAAAACTACCTTGTTCTACCAAAGCAACTACAACAATACGCGGTTTATCATATGGTGCATAGGCTACAAACCAACCATGGTCACGGCCGGTGGAGTTTTCCGCCGTACCGGTTTTACCGGCGATTTCAATAGGCCACCCTTTAAAGAGCGCACCTGCTGTACCGCCTTCGGCTGTTACGTCGCGCAATGCATTACGGATTAAATCCATAACTGTTTTTGAAACTTGTAATACGCCCATTTTTTTAGGTCCGAAAATTTCTGCCGGTGTACCGTCGCTATTATCGATACGACTTACTACATATGGTTGGTAACGAATACCACCATTAGCTACTTCCGACATCATCATAGCCATCTGAATTGGCGTTACCAAGGTAAAGGACTGACCGATGGCCGCATCGAAGGTTTCCCCTAAATACCAGTCTTGATCAAATACTTTACGCTTGTATTCCGGACTTGCCAAGTTACCGCTGGATTCACCATAGAGCTTAATGCCCGTTTTTTCACCCAACCCAAACAACTTCGCAAAACGGTCCAGTTCTTCAATGCCTACACGATTACCCATTTCATAGAAATAAACGTTATCCGATTTGGCCAAGGCTGTATTAAAATCAAGCCAGCCTAAAGCTTCACCTTCGGCATTTCGCTTGTCGATTAACCAGTGACGACCACTATCGAATATCATCTCGTTAGGCGTTACTTTTTTTAGTTCCAATGCAGCTGCACCGGTAATAATTTTAAATGGTGAGCCCGGTGGATATTCACCGGAAATAACCTTATTATCAAACGGATGATTTGGGTCGTTATTAAGTTGATTCCATTGTGCCGATGTAATACCACGGGCAAACCAGTTCGGATTGAAACCCGGTGCACTTACCATGCGAGAATAGCCCCCGTATTCGGGTCCATAGCTACAACCGCCGCACCTTGGGCCGGAATGCCTTGAGAACGGAGTGACGCCAATTGATCGGCTACCGCTTTTTCAGCCGCTTTTTGTAACGGTAAATCAATGGTCAAATGAATGTCTCGCCCCGGAATAGTGTCCTTACGGCCCACTTCCGCCACGGGGCGACCGGTAGCATCTACTTCTACCTGCTTACCGCCGTCGATGCCACGCAATACATCATCATACATTTTTTCAAGACCGGAGCGTCCTAAAATAGTGCCCGGTCCTACCGGTGTTTCTGGATTTTCCGCTTTAAGCTCATTCAATTCATCTTCGCTGACTTCACCTACATAACCGAAGAGTTGTGATGCCAAAGAATCATATGGATAGTATCTCAATGGCTCTACATCAATGGTTACGCCCGGCAATTCATGGCGATGTTCTTCAATCATAGTTACGCGGTCCATCGTAATGTCCGTGGCCAAGCGAATCGGCTCATAGCCGCCCTTATGGGCTGCAATTTTACTTTGAATCACGTCCGGCTTAATATTAAGCATTGTGGCCAAACGGTTGAGTTCGCCCGGATCGATATCCTGCCCGGTTGGTACAATGGATACCGTATAAGCTGGCCGTGAACCGGCTACAATCTGACCGTTACGATCATACATGACCCCGCGCGCCGCCGTTACCGACACCATGCGCAGGCGATTGCCTTCCGCCTTGGTGTGGTAATATTCGCCATCCATAATCTGCAGATAAAATAAGCGAATAATAAGAATAACAAATATAGCGCTGACTATATACATTAAGGCATCAAAACGGCCTTTTTTATTCTTTTTATATAATGCTTCAAGCACGCCGATGCCTCCTTAATTGACTACCAAATATATTCGTCTTTCTCCTCCATGTTCCATAAAATTTCATGAATCATAATGCCCAAGAGCCCGTTGAGCCACCAAACAGGCCAAATATGATGCCATAAATACGAACCTACGAGAATATCTTCACGCCCCAACCAGAGCATACCAATGCGGAAAATAATATCCGCCAAAGTACCTACGGAAACCCACGCAAAGGTAATATACCACTGCTCTTCGTATACGCTGAATGACCAGATGCTCACAATGTAAGCAACGGCGATATATGGGAATAAGTGAAGTCCAAAAGAATTCGAGATCAAAATATCATGGACTAAACCGCCTGTAATAGCGGCCATAAGGCCGATACGACGGCCTTTGAGCAAAGATAATACAATAACCCAAACCAGAATCAAATTCGGTATCCACCCTTGCCTAAAGAGCATGGGCAATACATCGGCTTGAATCAAAAAGGTAAATATACCCATGAGTATGTATATTAGAGTTCTCATTGCTGCGTCGCTCCTTTTACCCCTTCAACTTGGTCACGCTGTGTTTGCGGTACCAATTTTGGAGTTAAGCTTGGCTTATCCAATTCGCCTTCGCGAGAGCGCATAATAACGAATACTTCTTCTACATTGCGTAAATCGGCCGATAATTGTACGACCGCGTTTTTAACAAAACCTTCCGAATCATTATCAATTCGCGTTACATGACCAACCAAGAGACCTTTCGGGTAAATCCCGCCGTAGCCGGAGGTAATCAAGGTATCGCCATTCAATACGTCGCCATCGCGAGCCACGTTAACCAATAAAGGCTCATCCGGATTGCTACCGTTACCTTTAACAATTGACGCTACACGCGATTCTGGACGCTGTACGATAACGCCGATAGCCGTACGCGGATCAAGTATGGTCTGTACGCGAGCTGAATGAGTATATACGTCGCTGATAAAACCAACTACCCCACCGGGAATCACAACTGGCATATTCGGTTCCAAACCGTCTTCACTACCGCGATCAATAGTAAAGGTATTGGTCCAAGTCCCCACATCGCGGGTCACCACAGTCGCCGCCATCATATCAAATTGAGGATGATTGTTCTGAAAAGACAATAACTGACGTAAACGCATGTTTTCAGCTACTACTTCATCATAGTTTGTTACGCGTTGCAGTAATTGTGCATTTTCTTCACGAATAGCGTCTATTTCTTTAGTACCATTAATAGCTGTATCAATAACGGCAATGCCGGTATGAATGGATCCTAAAAATCGCGAAGCGCCATAAGTAAACGGTGTTGTTACTCGCTCCAACGGTACCGTTACATACGGAATAGCAGTTCGTTGTTTCCACGCATAGCCTAAGAGCGCTAAAAATACGCAGCATAATCCTACTACGACTATTAACCGTCGTTCTGATGAAAACATTACGCCCTTCCTTTCCGATTTTTCGATGCAATAATAAAACGATCCATCCGTGCAAATTCTTTGGACGCTTGGCCCAAACCAACCGCCACCGCATACCCCGGTTCCGGCGGTACCTGCACAGGAATCCCCAATTCTTCACTAATGCGCTGACCAAGGCCTTCCATAAGTGCCGTAGCACCGGTTAAAGTCATACCGCGCTCCATAATATCCGCTGCCAATTCAGGTGGCGTCTGTTCCACAACGGATTTAATTTCATCTACAATCCGTTGTAATGTGTCCTGCATAACCTGGTAACTTCCGATTTACGAATAATAATTCGTTTCATCAGACCATTGGCAATATCGCGCCCCATGAAAGAAACTTCCAATTCTTCCTGTGGCGGCAAGGCCGTTCCCAGTTCCATTTTAATACCTTCCACCGTTTCTACAGCGACCATTACGGAATAGGTATTTTTAATATATTGTAATATAGCTTCATTAAAATCATGACCGCCAATACGTGCGGAGTGAGCAATAACCTTGCCCCCTAAGGACATAACGCCGATATCGGTGGTACCGCCGCCAATATCTACAGCCATACTGCCACATGCTTCAAATACCGGCAAATTACAGCCTAAAGCAGCCGCCACCGGTGCTTCCACCAAGTACGCTTCGCGCGCTCCGGCCTGAATAATAGCGTCCGTCATGGCTCGTTTTTCCACATCTGTAATACCGCAAGGCACGGCCATAATAACACGCGTACGACCTACGGTACGAGACGCCTTACTCATGAAGTGGCGCAACATAGTGAGCATAACACGATAATCTACAATAAAACCGTCGCGCAACGGGCGAAGTTCATCCAGCATGTCAGGGGTTCTAAGCAAAAGTCGTTCCGCATCGGCACCAACAGCTACGATACCTTCCTGTTTCGTATCGGTAGCCACCAGTGACGGTTCGGACAATACGACCCCGCGCCCCTGCACATGTACATGGTATTCACGGTTCCAATATCTATGCCTAAATCTCGTCCTAAGGACGAAAAAATACGAATCATATGTTTAGTCTCCTTACTTTACTCATCCCTATATTATACTATCGGCAGTAAGGATAAATCAACCAAATCGGCGCTTGTTCTCTAATTATCACGCCCTATTCATACTGCTGTATTTTTGTAAAAACAGGCCCGGCAAACATAAATCTCATCGCCAAAAATTCATTTTCAAATCTTCCTTTTTATACTCAGCCTGTCCCTTTATTATAGCATTTACCGTGAATTCGTTTAGACAATTTTTTCTATAAAAGAGCTTTTTAGCAAAGAATGCAGCAATTTTCATCAGCCATTTTCGCAAAGCCTTCTGTAACCTATAATAGTCCCTTCTCACAGAGACTGGTATAGCGGCCATCACCGATAACTACATGATCCAGCACGGGAATGCCCATCAGCTTGCCCGCTTTAATAAACAGTTTCGTAATACCGATATCTTCAGAACTGGGTTCCGGATCACCGGATGGATGGTTATGAATTAAAATGAGGCTCGCCGCATTGGCCTGCATAGCTTGACGAAACACGGTACGCTGCTCTGCCAAACTACCGGTTAAACCGCCGATTGAGATGGTTTCCACATCAATTAATTTATTTTTACAAGTTAAAAAGGCGGCACAGAAATGCTCTTCTTTTTCATAACGCAAGCGCTCCATAATATAGGATGCCACCGCTTTAGGGCTACTGAAATCTTCAAAATGCTCCTTCACTCGCAGCTGACCGAGACGACGCCCCAATTCAATGGCCGCACAAACGGTAACCGCCTTATCGCGACCGATGCCCTTAATCTTTTGTAAAGCACCTACGGTCGTATCATTCAGTCCATACGCGCCATGACTTACTGTATCAAGACTTCTTTGGCCAAATCCAATACGGATGACCCCTGTCGTCCCGTTCTGAGTAAAATCGCCAATAACTCAACCGTGCTTACGCCGCGGCTCCCAAAGTTAAAAATTTTCACGTGGTTTCTGCCATGGCTGCCATTCTCTGACAACGCCTGTATATGTCTTAATCATATGTCCCCTAAACTCACTAACCCAACTCACTAACCTAAATTACCAAGCTAATTCACTAACCTAATTCACGCTGTTAGTCCGGCGCCCCCATGCGCCGTAAATATCGCGCTACCACTTCCACCGGAAGGCCAACCACATTCGTATAAGAACCTTCAATGCGCTCTACTAAATAAGCCCCCTGCCCCTGTATGCCATAAGCACCGGCTTTATCGAGTGGTTCACCGGTAGCCACATACGCTTTTATTTCCGCATCACTAAGCGAGTAAAAAAGAACCTTTGTTACGACGTGAAACACCTCTTGCTTAATTAACTCCTTGTCTCCATCGTAATAACAAAGCGCCACCCCGGTCACCACTTCGTGTGTATCACCAGACAATTCACGGAGCATCTGAACGGCCTCTTTTTCATTAGCCGGTTTGCCCAACACATGGCCCTTATGAGCCACAATCGTATCGGAACCAATAACCACATAAGTTTTATCGACCCCGGTCTCCGGAACCAACGCCGCCAAGGCCTTCCCCAAAGCCTGCGCTTCCACCAATTCATAGGGACTCTCAAACTCCTCATTATGCTCTTCATAGGTGCTCGTCACAACTTCAAATTCAATGTGTAATTGTTCCAATAAATCACGCGCCGCGGCGACGCCGATGCCAAATATATTTTCATCAGTTATGTTTACCCCCGAATATGCCGTAAACTACAACGCGCAGTACCTCGAAAGGTACTGCGCGAGCATATCATCATTAGATTTTACAATCGTCAATCAGACTATTATATTACCAGTTTTTCATCACAAGACTTGCAGTAATACGTTTAGTATCACGAGCAATCATGATTTCTTCGTTAGTAGGAACTACGAAGATTTTAACTTTGGAACCTTCTACGCTGATTTCAGTTTCTTTACCGCGTACGTTGTTGCGTTCACGATCAAGACGAGTTCCGAGGTATTCAAGACCGTTACAAATAGCGTCACGGTTACCAATACCGTTTTCACCGATACCGGCTGTGAATACGATTACGTCTACGCCGCCCATAACAGCTGCATAAGCACCGATTGTGGAGCGAACTTTGTAGTGGAACATATCAAGTGCCAACTGAGCACGTTTGTTGCCTTCTTCAGCCGCTTCTTCGATTACGCGGAAGTCGTTGGACACACCGGAAATACCGAATACACCGGATTTCTTGTTCATGATGGCGTCGATTTCATGGTATGTCATATCCCATTTATCCATCAAGAAAGGAACGATAGCAGGGTCGATATCGCCGCAACGAGTACCCATAATCAAACCGGACAATGGCGTGAAGCCCATGGAAGTATCGATGGAACGACCGGCTTTAATAGCAGCCACACTGGAACCGTTACCAAGGTGACAAGAAATGATGCGCAAATCACTCATGTGTTTGCCCATTAATTCAGCTACGCGCTGAGCCACGTATTTATGGCTGGTGCCGTGGAAGCCGTAACGACGAACACCGAGTTCAGTGTATGCTTCGTATGGCAAACCGTAAAGGAATGCTTCAGCAGGCATAGTCTGATGGAAAGCCGTATCAAATACAGCTACCTGAGGTACTTTTGGCATGATAGCTTCGCAAGCTTCGATACCTTGGATGTTTGGTGGGTTATGAAGCGGTGCAATTTTAGCACATTCTTCTAAAGCTTCCATAACGGCCGGTGTAATCAACACGGAGTCAGCAAACTTTTCAGCACCATGAACCACACGATGACCAACTGCATCAATTCATCCATGGAAGAAATTACGCCGAATTCTGCATCAATCAAGATGTCGAGCAAAATTTTAAGCGCTTGTTTGTGGTCCAAAATTGGTTCTACGCGTTCCAACTTTTCAGCATCCGGACGTTTGTGAGTGAAGATAGCATCTTCCGCACCGATTTTTTCAAATTGTCCTTTAGCTAATACCGCTTCATTGTCCATGTCAATGAGTTGGTATTTTAAAGAAGAACTACCACAGTTTACTACTAAAACATTCATTACTTATCCCTCTTTCTTAGTAATTTGAATTTTTCCTACCACAAGGTCAGAAATCTGAGCTCCCATTGTGCTGTCAACAGGATACTGATAGGTTATATTCCACAATACACCTTTATCGGCAAATGTGTATTGAAAGAAACGAATTTGGATTTTGTTAGCTACCAGTGTAGCTGACGAGATAAAGGCTTGAACACCGTCTACCGTTTTCATCTCATCCGACCATGTCAAATTGTTGCCGAAGCTTTTTTCATAAAAAGCTTTAGATTCAGCACCATAAGCCGCTGCTGTCGGCAAAGGTTGACCCGCTTTCGGGAGATGGCTTCAATGGAAACCAGGAAGTTTTATCGGCCCCTAAATACGTCGTTACAGGATACCCCAACGCATTTTTGGTCGTATTAGGCTGAACACCTATATCGTAAGGCAAGGCAACGGTAATTTCCGAGTTGCCGCTCTTAATTACTTTATGACCGAAACTATAAGAATCCAATGCATTATCACTGCCACAGCCGCTAATCGCAAGCATCAGCAAAGCCATGCAAAAAACAGTGAACCATTTCTTCATAATATCCCTCGATTCAAAACGTCTGTACAAGTAAAGCGTACGTTTAAATTATACCATTCTTTGCAATTACTTGCACGCCTCTTTTTAGACATATTCACTATTATTTTTATTCATATGTATATTTACTGTAATTTTATTGTAAAAATTAAGTTTTTTCAAAAAAATTGCCTCTCTACAACTGAAAATACGCCCTCTCATTCTGTGCTATAATGAAATAAATAACACGTAAATTTTCAAAGGAGTAACATTATGAATTGTATCGGAATCATTGCCGAATATAACCCCTTTCACAAAGGCACGAACATCAACTGAAAGAATTGGCAAAACGCTATCCCGATGCACTGCGTCTTGTTGTTATGAGCGGTTCCTTCGTGCAACGCGGCGAACCGGCTCTTTTTGATAAATTCACCAGGGCCCGTTGGCTCTATTAAACGGCGCTCACGCTGTCATCGAACTTCCTACGGTGTACGCTACGGCCAACGCCGAACGGTTTGCCGCCGGCGGGGTCAGATTATTGCACCGATTAGGAGCTCGCGCCCTCGCTTTCGGCACCGAAACGGAAGATGCCTCTTTATTACAAAAAATCGCCCGCCTTAGCCTGAGCAGTACCGTACAAACGGCCTGCCGTGAAGCGCTGAAAAAGGGTGAATTTTACGGTACCGCTTTACGCCAAGCTATTATTACTGAATGTCCGGATGCGGCGGCTATCGTCAATCAACCAAACGCCTTGCTTGGTCTCGAATATACCAAAGCCATTCATCAATATGGCTTAGCGATGAATATCATCCCCATTTTGCGGAAGGTGAACATCATAGTGACAAACTCGCAAGTAACTGGCCATCCGGCACAGCCTTGCGCCGCCAAATCAGAAATCTCGACGCGCTCACCGATTTTCCTTCAACGGATAACGTATCCCCCTATATTTCAGCTAATTTACAAGGCGAATATAAAGAGTCTGTCGAATCGGGCGCTTATTCTGATTTAGCCAGATACTATGACCTCGTGCTCTATGAAAGCCGAAAACAAGGGGCCGCTCAATTAGAGGCATTAGCCGATTTTAAAGAAGGTCTCCACCAAATTTGGACTTCGGTCAGTCAAAAAGCATCTTGGCCGGAAGCGCGTGAGCAATTAAAATCGAAGCGTTATTCCTATGCCCGCCTTGATCGCATGGCTTCTTATACGGTCCTTGGCATTACTAGGGAATTACAAAATGAAGCTCACACAGAAGGGCCGCAATATGCACGCCTCCTTGGTTTTACCGATGAAGCCAGACCTTGGCTGCAACGTAAAGAGTTTACGGTGCCCCTCATCCAGAAGTGGGCTCCTTTTATAAATACGGCCTCCGGCCTCACCGCTGAATTAGCTGCACTGGACCAACGAGCTACAGATATTCAAAAGCTGTGCCTAACCAATCCAATCAAACGACAAGGCGGCGAAGATTTCTACTTTACGCTTGGTATATAAAAAAATAAGTGTTTCATAGTTCTATATTGCTGCTATGACGTTAAGAAATATACATACCAAAAGGACATTGCCAAAATAAGGCAATGTCCTTTTATTTGCCATCAACCGAAGCTTCCTGCTATTATCATATTTTCAATCTTACGAAATAGTAACGCTATCTTCCCCGTCCTGCTCTTTAACATTTACGCGCACGGTTTCCATATGAGATGTAGGAATATTTTTCCCCACATAATCGGCGCGAATCGGCAATTCGCGGTGTCCTCGGTCAACGAGTACGGCTAATTGAATAGCCCGCGGTCTGCCCACTTCCATTAAGGCATTAAGGCGGAACGAATGGTTCGCCCCGTATAGAGAACATCATCTACCAAAATAACCAGTTTCCCCGTCGTATCTAACGTGAACGGCGGCCCTTCTTTGCCCTTGGTCGTTCTGTCATCACGGTACATAGCCACGTTGATAGTTGCCACATCAATATGCACGCCTTCGATAGCTTCAATCTGAGCTTGTAAACGCTCCGCTAAATAAATGCCGCGCCGTTCAATGCCTAAAATGAGTGCATGTTCCAGGCTTTATTACGTTCTAAAATTTCATGGCTAATGCGGCGAATGGCCCGCATCATAGCCTGTTCATCCATTAGAATTCGTTTTTCCTGCATAGCTGACTCCTTATACATTATGAGTTTTAGCATAGTCTAAGCAAGCTAAAAAGTCCTCCGGTAACGGCGCTTCAAAATACATATCCTGTCCCGAAATAGGGTGTTTCAAGGCTAAACTGAAGGAATGTAAGGCTTGCCCTTCAATAGGAAAATCCATCTTACGATAGCCGTAGAACGGATCGTTGACCACCGGATGGCCGATATGAGCAAAATGAACACGAATCTGATGTGTCCGGCCTGTTTCCAGTACACATTGAACCAAGGTATGTTTGCCGAATCGTTCTACAACCGTGAAATGTGTAATCGCTTCCTTACTGTTTTCAAACACAACGGCCATTTTCATTCTGTCTTTCGGATGACGTCCGATAGGCGCCTTAATCGTGCCTCGTTCTTCCACAATATTGCCGTGTACCAATGCATAATAGGTACGCGTTGCCGAATGGGCTTTTACCTGTTCAGCCAAACCGATGTGAGCCAAATCATTCTTCGCTGCCATCATGACGCCCGATGTATCTTTATCGAGTCGATGAACGATGCCCGGACGAATTTCACCATTAATTCCCGATAAATCCTTACAATGGAATAATAAAGCATTTACCAGTGTGCCCGTATAATTACCTACCGCCGGATGCACTACCATACCACGCGGTTTATTGATGATAATAATATCGTGATCTTCATAGAGGATGTCGAGAGGAATATCTTCCGGTTTTACTTCAACCGCTTGCGGCTTCGGCACGGCCACAAAAATCTTTGAACCGGCCGTAAGCTTTAAATTACTTTTGGCCGCTTTTTGATTAACCGTGACAGCCCCGCTTTTAATCAATTGTTGTACATAACTGCGAGACCCTTCCATAATCGATGTTAAATATACATCTAGTCGTTCCCCTTCTTTATCGTCCGGAACGGTTAAGGTAATCGTCTTATCAATTCCTGCATTACCGTCCACTGCTTCCATCGTATCCAAAGATTCATCCATATATTGCAAAGATTCATCCATAGTATGTAAAGTATCTGATTTCATTACTTACCTCCTTCATGCGGTGTTCGCCAAACATGAATTGCCAATAGCACCACACCGACACAAATCCCGATATCGGCTACATTAAAAATGGGCCATATACGAAAATCAAAGAAGTCCACTACGGCGCCCAAGTGATATCGGTCCCAGCCATTGCCCAGAGCACCGCTAACCAATAAGGCGGTCCCCAGTTTTGTAAAAACATCGCCGTTTAAAATATATCGGCGAAAATACCATAACGCACCGAGTAAGACAACGACTATAGCCAAGAAAAAAAGTCGCTGATTCGCCAATATGCCAAAGGCTGCGCCTTTATTTAAAATATATGTCAAATGAAAGACATTAGGTATGACCGGTAGGGATTCCCCCAGCAAGAACGATGCCTGCACCCATTGCTTTGTCAATTGATCTAATACGAACCATGCAATACCAATTATAATATACACTCTATCCATCCTTTATCAGTTTATAGTCTAGCCAGTTTATTCTAAAATGCCTGTATTCCATATCATTAGGGCATTTCCTTTACTATGTATTATGACATAAAACGCTCGGTTTGGTCTACTCTATATAAAAAAGGGCAAGAAAAAAAGCCTCTATCTAGAGGGCTTTGAGCATCCAAGATTATTCAGCTGGATGAATAGTGCCTACAGGGCATACGGATTCGCAAGAACCGCAGTCGATGCAAGTTTCATTGATTTCGTATTTGAGTTCGCCTTCGCTGATAGCGCCTACTGGGCATACAGAAGCACAAGAACCACATTTAATACATTCGTCACCGATCAATCTCATAGTTGGACACCTCCACATAATATACCGGATAATTTCTGAATTATCATTTCTTTAAGGAACTTACCTTAACTTTATATTCTCATTATGGCACGATTTTTCCTTCTTGTCAAACTTATGGAGAATGATTTCTTATTATTTTTACGCAAGTTAAATTGACTTATTTACATAGTAGGAATGCCACTTTACGGGTTATTGATAGACATTTTCAATATACATTTTTAAGTTTTTGTCCAACCATAGGCCCACAGTGCATTCTCATTTAAGATGTGAACCATGCTCAATTTCAAATGACTAGCATTATCAATTACTTTTTGCGTTTACTGTGATCTTTAGGGAATTTAATTTTAGGATTCGGCAACCCTAATTCTTGTGAAGCATCACGAATTTGTTCATTCAGCTCTTCCACAATGGTACGCAATCTTTGTTTACGTTTAAATCGACCATCTACTGTAATTTTACTATTATAAAAAACAGCCGCCCCTATGAGCATTAATGCTAAGCCACCTAAAAACATCGGTTCATAAATACTTGGATGTTCCACCAAATATACCATGACGGTACCGGCAGCAATTAAAATAAAACCAATGAGGGAGATAGCCAGCGGAGGCCGATCCTCCAATTGAATTAGCTTACGCCATTCCTCTAAACGGGCGGCTCGTTCATCAATCAGTTCCTTACGTCTTTTGGTTAATTCTTCATGATTCATCTTAGCGACTGCCCTCCTCTTCCGTATGTGCTGTATCAGTCGACTCTTCAGACGCGCCTGATAGTTTCTTAAAATATTCTTCTACCGACTCATCATGCATTACAGCATCACGTCTTGCATAAGAATATAACATGACATCGGCTTGCGGTGCACAGATTCTATTCGGCACAAAGCGATCGAATGCCTCAAAAAAGCCGGATCGGCTTTTAACAATACACGACCATTTTTAATCTTCTTACCGTTAACAATGGAATATATTAACGCCCAAATAGGACGATTATCTACCGTTGAACATTTCCGATATTTATAACGCAAACGGAATTTGCTGATGAATTCGGTCTTATGAGCATACACCCCATCGATCATATTGTACGGAATTTCCATCTTTTTAGTGTAAAACAGGATTTTCTCGACAATAACCAATTTATCTCCAGTTAATAGATATGTATATTGTGCAACAGCGGACTTTAAAATGACAAATAAAGCCACCACTTCAACAAATAATTCATCTAAGATAATAATGCCCTTGGCAATACTTCTGGATATGGTCCAGCCCATAGCAATCAATAATAAAATACAGAAGAAGGCTATAACAAAAGCAGCCGTTATACTACGTTTTGATTCAGCCTTTCCAAAAATCTTCATAATCATAAACTCCCATAAAAATACCGTTCAATAAAATAAAAAATGTTGAAGCAGCACGTAAAGCGCACCGCCTCAACATTAATTATAAAGTATTTTTTAGTATTATCTCAACTAAAGTTACTTTCTGACCGGTAATTATTTACCAGGGAAGAAAGGCCATACCATTGGAATGATCAAGATACTTACGATGAAGCATACAACGATCAATGGAACACCGGCTTTAACATAGTCCATGAATTTGTATTGACCAGGGCCAAGTACCAATGTGTTTGGAGGCGTACCAACAGGTGTACCAAAAGCACAAGATGCAGCAACGCCGATAGCCATTAATACGGCATGAGGGTCAGCACCCATACCTTTTGCAATTGCGATGCCGATAGGAGCAAGCAATGCACAAGATGCGGTATTGGACATGAACTGAGTCATAACGCAAGATAATAAGAACAATACTGCTGTTGCGAAGTAAGGCTAGGATCGGAACCCATAACGCCAAGTACTGAGTCAGCGATTAATTGACCGGCACCGGATTTATCCATAGCACCTGCTACAGGCATCATACCTGCGAACAAGAAGATGGTTACCCAGTCAATCGAAGTGTAAGCTTGTTTTTCTTCCAAGCAACCGGTAAGTACACAAGCTAAAGCGCCCATAACGGCTACCAAGCTCAATGGTAAGTTAATACCAATGGATTTCAATGGATCGCCTAAGATCATCAATACGATAACTGTTAAAAGAATTAAACCGGAGTATAATTGTTTCTTAGGATCGTTAGAAATATCTTCAGCAGCTACTTCTTGTTCAACATCACCAACATCGGTAATCTGATGTTTAGGTAAGAAGTGTTTACCGATGAACATCATGAAAGCGATAGTGGCAACAGTCAAAGGAATACCAATCCAAGCAAATTCAAAGAAACCGAATGGTTCAATACCGGCTTTGGATAAGGCACCGTTAACGATAATGTTTGGAGGTGTACCAACCATTGTGATAATACCACCGATACCGGCAGCGAATGCTAATGGCATTAACTGACGGCTGGCAGGAATTTTAGCAACCGCACAGATACCAACTACTACCGGTAATAAAGCAGCAGCTGTACCGGTGTTAGACAAGAATGCGGACATGACGGCTGTAACAGCATGATTGCGAACATCAAGCCGTTTTCACTGGTACCGGCTTTGGATACTACGGTTTCCCCAATTTTCTGGCTAAACCGGTGTAGAATAAAGCACCGCCTACAACGAACATACCGGCGAATAATACTACTGTACTATCGGATAAGCCGGAAAAAGCTTCTTTACTACTAATGATACCCATCAATGCTAAAGCAATGGCACCACCCAAGGAGGTAATAGCAAGTGGGATAATTTCAGTTACAAAGAAAACCGCCATAACAGCGAGTACGATCAACGTTTGTACTGCAGCATCCATGTAAAGTCATCTCCTTTTAATACATCAATATTCACTAAACGTATTAATAGGACCCTTATTTCAGGAAGTGAACTTCGATTATTCAATTATATCTTTTCAACTATCCGATTACATATAATCAGAATATCCTACCTCATACTAAGGACTATAAATGATACAGACCAAAGACAACCGCCCCGATGGCAACAGCCATGCCTGTTGTTATAAAAATGCCCTCCTTAGTATTGGGATAGCCAAAAAATAAGAGTTCACTAATAACACCCCGTCGATTAAAGAAGGAATACTTTTTACGACGTTGGAACCATTGAGCTTTACGCTCAGGTCCGATAATTAAGGCTACAACTAAAAAGACAATAAGTGCCCACGCGAAAGAAATTAAAATTTTCAATTCTATGGAGAACAAGTCTAAATCACCTCTACATTAAATTATAAATGCAATACGATTTATCGATACTAATCTGTAATATCCCCAAAGAATACTTCGAGCAGAACCTATTGTCAAAGTATCTCTTCACATTACTGTAAATCGACAAGTAAAAAGCTAACCTTGGGGGGGGGGAGAATCCCCCCAAGCCAGCATTTCAATATTTAATTACTTAGCACCCAACATGGCAAGCATAGTACCGGCTGCAACTGCAGTACCGATAACGCCGGCTACGTTAGGACCCATAGCATGCATCAACAAGAAGTTGGCAGGGTTTGCTTTAGCACCTACTACCTGAGATACACGAGCTGCCATTGGAACCGCGGATACACCGGCGGAACCAATGAGTGGGTTTGTTTTACCGCCATCCAACATGTACATGATTTTACCGAACAATACGCCACCGGCTGTACCGAAGATGAACGCAACTAAACCTAAGATGATAATCTTAATGGTTTCAATTGTTAAGAAGTGTTCAGCATTCATAGTAAGACCGGTACCTGTTGCCAAGAAGATGGTAACGGTATTGATCAAAGCGTTTTGAGAAGTATCGGATAAACGTTCAGTTACACCGGATTCACGGAACAAGTTACCTAACATCAACATACCTAACAAGGAAGTGATGGATGGTAATAACAAGGAAATGAAGATAGTGGAAAGGATTGGGAATGCAATTCTTTCAAAACGAGAAACTTCACGAAGCTGTTCCATAACAACTTCACGTTCCTTCTGCGTTGTTAACAACTTCATTACCGGTGGTTGGATTAATGGTACTAAGGACATATAAGAATAGGCCGCTACGGCGATAGCACCGAGTAATTCTGGTGCCAATTTAGTAGCCAAGTAAATGGATGTAGGACCATCAGCACCACCAATAATACCAATTGCAGCTGCCTGTGGTGCAGTGAAACCAATCACCATAGCACCGGCTAACGCAACGAAAACACCGATTTGAGCTGCTGCCCCTAAGAACAATGTTTTAGGGTTAGCAATTAAAGGACCGAAGTCAGTCATCGCACCTACACCTAAGAAGATAAGTGGAGGGAAGATTTCATTAGCAACCCCGGCGCTGATAAGGGCCATAACCCCTTCTTCAAAACCATTGCGAGGAATGTTGGCGAGTATACAACCAAATGCGATTGGCGAGAGCAATAATGGTTCAAATTCTTTAGCAAATGCCATGTATAATAATAGTAAACCTACTAAAATCATAACAGCATTACCCCAGTTGAAGTTGACGAACCCACTGTCTGTCCAAACTGAAGAGACCGCTACGATAAATGCATCCATGTGTGATCTCCTTTCTCAGAGAACTTAATTACTGATATAATCAACAATTCACTACAAATATTTTATTAGCCTAAAACTACCATGTCTTCGCCGGTAGCTACAGTCTGGTTAGCGGATACGCGAACTTCAGATACAGTAGCGTCCTGTGGAGCGTAGATTTCGTTCTGCATTTTCATAGCTTCAAGAACTAATAAAAGGTCGCCTTTTTTAACTGCTTGGCCAGCTGAAACGGCAACAGATAAAATTTTACCAGGCATTGGAGCTTTAACTGTAGTTGCACCAGCTGCTACAGGAGCTGCTGCTTTAGGAGCTGGAGCTGCTGCAGGTGCTGGAGCCGGAGCTGCTTTAGGTGCAGGAGCTGCTGCTGGAGCTGGAGCTGCGCCGCCAGCTTTTACTTCATTAACTTCAACATCATATACAGTACCATTTACAGTTACGCTAAATTTTTTCATTTTGTTATCCTCCAAACATATAAACTTCAATGCTAATTGCTAATTCTTCATCACAATATTACAATTAACGACTCATGCGCAAACGTCCGTCCAATTTCCAATTATAAATATTTACACTTGGACGAATACTGGCAATCTGATTAACCGAGTAACCCATAGCACTAATAGCGCTGGCAATTACTGCAACTACTTCATCATTGACTTTGTTGCTACCGGTTTTAGATTCCGTCTTGCTCATGTTTACACCTCCTAGATTACGTTTGACTAGTATCTACACTAGTCTGCCATCTAGTGTCCAGTTACGGCTGGTTGTAGCCGGACGAATTGATGCAATTTGATCTGACGAGTAACCCATAGCCACGATGGCTCCCGTAATAGCGGCTACTACAGGTTCATCATTAGCTACACTGGCGCTGCTGCAGTCACAGGAGCAGCTGCTGGCGCTACGCTTTTGGCCGGTTCACTAGGCTTTTTTTTTGTAGGGTCAAGTTTATGAGTAATGACCATGATTGCACCTAATACAGCCAACACGGCAAATACGACAGTCATATTGATTGCCATAAATAGCCACGGGTTCATAGCACTTTCGTTTCCTCCCATAATAAATTCCTCTTTCTATCTAACAATAAAGAATAAGAATTTTGATACTCCAAATCAAAACTAAGTTTTACATTCTAAAAATTACAATGGAATGTTACCATGTTTTTTAGCTGCGCGAGATTCGCTCTTACTTGCAAGCATAGCGAGTGCATTAATAATTGCAGGACGAGTAACCTTAGGTTCGATTACAGCGTCAACGAAACCGCGTTCAGCTGCTTTGTATGGTGTAGCAAATTCTTCAACATATTTGGCAGTTTTTTCATCTTTGTCTGCATCTTTACGGAAGATGATATTAGCTGCACCTGCAGGACCCATAACTGCGATTTCAGATGTAGGCCATGCATATACTTGATCGGCACCGAGGTCTTGAGAACACATAGCGAGATAAGAACCACCGTATGCTTTTCGAGTAATAACTGTAATCTTAGGTACTGTAGCTTCGGAATAAGCGTATAACATTTTCGCACCATGACGAATGATACCGCCCCATTCTTGGTTAGTACCAGGCAAGAAACCAGGAACGTCTACGAAGTTAACGATTGGAATATTGAATGCATCACAGAAGCGGATAAAGCGAGAAGATTTATCGGATGCATTAATATCGAGACAACCTGCCATTACTTTTGGCTGGTTAGCAATAATACCTACGCTTTGGCCGTTGAAACGAGCGAAGCATGTAATAATATTAGTTGCATAGAAAGGTTGAACTTCATAGTATTCACCATTATCTACAACAGCAGAGATTACGTCTAACATATTATAAGGCATATTGCTGTTGTCTGGCAATAATGTGTTAAGTTCTTCAGAAATACGGTTTGGATCATCGCCGGTATCAACGAGCGGTACATCTTCCATATTGTTGCTTGGTAAGAAGCTTAACAAGTAACGAATCTGTTGGATGCAATCATCTTCGTCTTCAGCAGCAAAGTGAGCAACACCGGATACACTGTTGTGTGCCATAGCACCACCAAGTGCTTCTGCCGTTACATCTTCAGCCGTTACCGATTTAATTACAGCCGGGCCGGTGATGAACATTTGGGAAGTGTTCTTAACCATGTAGATGAAGTCAGTCAATGCAGGAGAATAAACTGCACCGCCTGCGCATGGTCCCATGATTACGGAAATCTGAGGGATAACACCGGATGCGTTGGTATTTTCGAAGAAGATTTTACCATAGCCTGCCAATGCGTCAACAGCTTCCTGAATACGAGCTCCGCCGGAATCGTTAATACCGATAATAGGAGCGCCCATTTTCATGGCTAAACGTTGTACTTTAACGATTTTAGCAGCATGCATTTCACCTAAGGAGCCACCTTCTACTGTGAAGTCTTGAGCGAAAGCATACACTAAACGACCGTCGATAGTACCCCAACCGGTTACTACACCTTCACCAGGTAATTCTTTTTTGTCTTGACCGAAGTTTACACAACGATGTTTAACAAATTGATCCAATTCAACGAAGCTACCTTCGTCAAATAACTTAGCGATACGTTCGCGGGCAGTCATTTTGCCTTTGTTGTGCTGGGATTCAATACGTTTTTCCCCGCCGCCAAGTTTCACAACTTCTAACTTTTTGTGTAACAACTCAATCTTTTCTTGGACTGTTGCCATCACTACACCTCCATAGAGTTTTATATAAATAAATTATATATCTTATATTACTTCATTCTCTGGCAAAGTTCAAGAAGAACGCCACCAGTTGCTTTTGGATGAATGAAAGCAATAGCAGATCCGCCTGCACCGTAGCGAGGTTTTTCGTCGATCATGCGAACGCCTTTTTCCATTAAATCAGCGATTGCAGCTTCGATGTTGTCTACACGTAAAGCAACGTGTTGGATACCGTTACGGCCACCATTTTTTTCGATAAATTTGCCAATAGGGCCATCAGGAGTAGTGGATTCCAAGAATTCCAATTCAGCGTCGCCACATGGGAAGAAGCTTACTTTTACTTTTTGTTCTTCTACTACTTCATCTTCAGGAAGATGTTCAATACCTAATGTGTTTTTGTAGAATTCTTTAGTTGCTGCTAAATCACTAACACCAATACCGATGTGATCTACGTTTAATACTTTAAATGCCATGGTTAAAATCTCCTTTGCATTTGATAGGCCTTAGAAGGCTGGTATCATTAAATTTTTAAAACATCTGCCAAGACTTTGTTGACCACTGTATATGGGTCATTTTGACGCTGGTTAACAGCGTCAACTTGGCTATTAAAGTCGTCACTCGCTACCACTACATCGGCAACACGACGTCCGATTTGTTCATTAATCATCGCGATAATTTCATTTCTTGTTCTATCCTGACGGCGAACAGTTAATTCGTCGCTGTCTTCCAAGAATTCAAAATGTTCATCCAACGCTTCGACTAATTCATCAACACCTTCGTCTTTGCTCGCAATGGTACGTTTAATAGGAGGACGCCATTTAACCTCACGGGAGTCTAAGTCGAGCATCATTTCAATTTCAACGTTCAGTTATCACAGCCATCGCGGTCAGCTTTGTTAATGGCGAATACATCGCCGATTTCCAAAATACCGGCCTTAATAGCTGGATATCATCACCGAGACCCGGTACAAGTACAACCAAAACGCTATCGGCATTTTTTGACGATATCGACTTCTGATTGACCAACACCTACGGTTTCAATAATAACAAGATCCATACCGAACGCATCCATCAGCTTAACTGCATCAGATGTTTTCTTAGATAATCCGCCTAAGCTGCCACGAGTACCCATACTGCGAATGAATACATTTTCGTTTAACGTCAAATCATTCATTCGAATACGGTCACCCAAGATGGCACCACCGGAGAACGGACTGGTCGGATCCACCGCAACGATACCGATTTTTTTACCTTGCTGTAAGTATTGTTTAACAATTTTATCAGTCAAGGTACTCTTACCGGCGCCGGGAGCCCCGGTAACACCTAAAATACGAGCATGACCCGTTTTAGGATAAATCGCTTTCATAATGTCGATTGCTTCATCATATTCACTTTCGACTGCAGTGATGGCTCTCGCCAAGGCCAGTCGGGAACCGTTTAATAGTTCTTTGACTAAATCCATTGGTTGCACCGCCTTCTTATATAGTGACAGGCCCAGACTTGTAAAAATCCGAGCCTGTTACTAAAAAACATCTTATTTTACGTTAGCTTTGATAAATTCGATTACGTCGCCTGTAGGAGTGCCAGGAGTAAATACTGCTGCAACGCCTGCTTCTTTAAGACCAGGGATATCAGCATCAGGAATTACGCCGCCGCCTACTACAAGAACGTCGCCCATACCTTTTTCTTTTAACATTTCAACGATTTTAGGGAATAATGTGTTGTGAGCACCGGAAAGAAGGCTCAATGCAACAACATTAACATCTTCCTGTTCAGCTGCTGCAACAATTTGTTCCGGCGTCTGACGAAGACCAGTATAAATTACTTCAAAACCAGCATCGCGAAGTGCGCGAGCTACAACTTTAGCACCACGGTCATGACCGTCAAGACCTGGTTTTGCTACTAATACACGAATACGTTTTTCTGCCATGATAGATTACCTCCGAACTAATCGTTACGCTAATTATACTTGAGAATTATAACGTGGAGTGAGCTTGGTATTCGCCGAATACTTCACGTAATACGTTACAAATTTCGCCTAATGTTGCATAAGTACGAACTGCATCAAGAATTAATGGCATAAGGTTAACATTTTCATCTTTTGCCCCTTCTTTAAGTGCTGTCAATGCTTTTTCAACTGCAGCGTTGTCGCGTTCTGCACGAACTTGCTGAGTTTTCTTAGCCTGGTTAACACCTACGGAAGCGTCTACGCGAAGAAGACCTTCAACAGGTTTTTCTTCAACCTGGAATTTGTTAACGCCTACGATAGTGCGGAGACCGGATTCAACTTCCATCTGCCATTTGTAAGCGGATTCCTGAATTTCTTTCTGGATGTAACCTTTTTCAATAGCAACTACAGCGCCGCCCATTTCGTCGATTTTCTTAATGTATTCAGCAGCTTCATCATAAATTGCATTAGTCATAGCTTCTACATAGTAGGAACCGCCCAATGGGTCAATTACGTCAGCTAAGCCGGATTCATAAGCAACGATCTGTTGAGTACGAAGAGCAACCTGTACGGAAGCTTCTGTAGGAAGAGCCAAAGCTTCGTCACGGGAGTTAGTATGTAAGGACTGAGTACCACCCATTACAGCAGCGGCAGTCTGTAAAGCTACACGAACGATGTTGTTATCAACTTGTTGTGCAGTCAACATGGAACCGGCAGTCTGAGTATGTACACGAAGCATCATGGATTTAGCTTTTTTAGCGCCAAAACGTTCTTTCATGATGTGAGCCCATAAACGACGGGACGCACGGAATTTAGCAACTTCTTCAAGTACGTTGTTATGAGCATTCCAGAAGAAGGATAAACGACCAGCGAAAGCATCAACGTCTAAGCCGGCTTTCAAAGCAGCTTCTACGTAAGCAATACCGTCAGCGATTGTGAATGCGATTTCCTGTGCAGCAGTGGAACCGGCTTCACGAATATGGTAACCGGAAATGGAGATTGTGTTCCATTTTGGTACATTCTGAGAGCAATATTCGAAAATATTGGTAATCAAGCGCATGGATGGTTTTGGTGGGAAAATGTAAGTACCACGAGCGGCATATTCTTTAAGAATATCGTTCTGGATAGTACCCATCAAAGCGGATGCAGGTACGCCCTGTTTTTCAGCTACTGCAATGTACATAGCAAGAAGAACGGATGCAGGAGCATTGATTGTCATGGAAGTGGAAACTTTACCGAGGTCAATGCCGTCGAACAAGATTTCCATATCTTTCAAGGAGTCAATTGCTACCCCTACTTTACCAACTTCGCCTTCAGCCATAGCGTCATCGGAGTCATAACCGATCTGAGTTGGCAAGTCAAATGCACAGCTAAGGCCGGTAGCACCGGATTCGATAAGGTAACGATAACGTTTGTTAGATTCTTCAGCAGTTGCGAAACCGGCATACATACGCATTGTCCAGAAACGGCCACGGTACATTGTAGGTTGTACACCACGAGTGTAAGGATATTCACCAGGGAATCCTAAATCTCTTTCGTAGTCGAAACCTTCGATGTCAAGTGGAGTGTATAAACGATTGTACTTCAAGTTTTTACGTTCTGGGAATTTAGCAATCTTTCTGACAACTTTCTGCCTCGTATTTGGCGAGATTAGCTTTTAGAGCTTCGTTAGCCATAATTTTCATCATCCTCCTAAATATACCTTTACTTCTTCATGCTTCCAGTTTCTTGGAAACGTTTATGCCAAGAAAGAGCTTCGTCGAGCAAAATCGGTGTATGGGCGTGTTTTGTCGCTACAATGGCTCTTTCGAGGTAATCTTCTAACATTGGTTTGTAATCCGGATGTGCACAGTTTTTAATGATTAAGCGAGCACGTTCTTCAGGTGACAAACCACGGCAGTCAGCCACACCTTGTTCAGTACAGAATACCATTACATCGTGTTCTGTATGGTCAATGTGCGAGCACATTGGAACAACGGAGCTGATAGCACCATCTTTCGCTACCGAATTAGTACAGAAGATGGAGATATATGCGTTACGAGCGAAGTCGCCGGAACCGCCGATACCGTTCATCATCTTGCTACCCATGATATGAGTGGAGTTTACATTACCAAAAATATCAAATTCAATAGCTGTATTCATAGCAATAACGCCGAGGCGTCGAGCTAATTCAGGACTATTGGAAAGTTCTTGCGGACGAAGAATAATTTTCTTCGAGTACAAATCAACGTTGTCATAGAAACGTTTTAAGCCGTCCGGAGATGGCGATAATGCCGTACCGGAACATACTTCAACTTTACCGGCATCAATAAGGTCAAACATGCCATCTTGAATTACTTCGGTAAAGATTGAAAGGTTAGTGAACGGACCTTGTGCCAAACCACTGATAACAGCATTTGCTACCGAACCTACACCGGATTGTAACGGCAATAAATTCTTAGGTAAACGGCCATGTTTAATTTCATTCTGGAAGAATTCGATTAAATGTTGGCTCATTGCTTTAGCATCATCATCAATAGCTGCCAAAGGACGAGTTTTATCGGTAATATCGCAAGGTACGATAGCTACGATTTTTTCAGGATCACATGGGATATAAGGAGTACCCACACGGTTACCAGGGCCTGTAATAGGCAATGGTTGACGATATGGAGGATCCAATGGTTCGTAGATATCATGCATACCTACTAAACTCATAGGTTGCGATACATTGACTTCAACAATAACTTTCTTAGCTTTATGAATGTAGGTAGGTGTGTTACCAACCGATGTGGAAGGAATAATACCACCGTCTTCACGGATGCATACAGCTTCTACGATGGCTACATCGCAGTCGCCGAAGAAACCATAGCGAACATTCTGAGCTACATGGCTGAGATGCATATCATTATAACGTACTTTCGCAGCGTTCAATGCTTTACGCATATCACCATTTGTCTGGTAAGGGAAACGACGGGCAATCCCATTAACTCGAACTAAAGCACCGTCAGCTTCATCACCAACTGAAGCGCCTGTCCACAAGTCAATTTGAAATGGATCGCTTTCCATTCGTTTAGCTAAGGCCAAAGGAACTGCTTTCGGATAACCGGATGGGGTAAAACCACTAATACCCACATGGTCGCCCGGGTTGATCAACAAAGCTGCTTCTTCAGCTGTAACGATTTTAGCTTGAAGAGCACTGCCTTGTACGCGATCGAGGATGTTAATCATCACTACCATCTCCTTTAAAAAGTTTGAATGACATTAAATTGTACTTCCGCATTCCAACACTAATACATATTCGACAAAAGTTTAAAATATCCTCTTTTTTTGTGAAATATTTTTTTATTT
>ENA-OQBT01000062-OQBT01000062.1-human-gut-metagenome-genome-assembly--contig:-NODE-62-length-66853-cov-7.339058_pt1 | contig 66853 bp, 80 predicted proteins | sample MGYA00242749_ERZ504557 | MGnify/ENA primary metagenome ERZ504557 (study PRJEB26092, sample SAMD00036243) | human gut metagenome | host: Homo sapiens | study: EMG produced TPA metagenomics assembly of...
GCATACGGGAACAGTATAAATATAGCTTGTGGACACTGTGTAAGACATTGCAGTACCGTAAGGTGTTTGCCAATGCAGTAGTGGGAGAAGCAAGAATCCCCCTGCTTTAGCTGTGGGGAGTGTCAAAAAACATTGCTTTACAAGAAGAATAAAAAAGCATATAATTCTTTTATAATATATTTAATAAAAGAGGGTAAGAAAACGGAAAATAAAGACAAAAAAAATATAACAAGAAAAAGAATAATTAATTATGTGCTGAACAATCATGTTACATCCAAGGCGGGAATCGCAAAAGATTTAAATTTGAGTATGCCGACTGTGTTAGCAAATGTGAATGACTTGTTAGAAAAAATGGTGTTGGAAGAAACTGGGGAATATGCTTCGACCGGTGGAAGAAAGGCAAAAAGTATAGGGATTAATAAGTCATACTGTCATGCAATGGGAATTTTGATTACAGCGAATCATATAGAAATGGTATTAGTAAATCTTGGAGATGAGATTATAAAAAAAGATCGCATCCGTTTAAAATTTACGGCAGAATTATCCTATTGTACAGAAGTGGCACAAAAGGTCAAAACTTTTCTTGAAGGCGAATTAGCGAAGGATACGCTACTTGGGATTGGAGTGGCGATTCCGGGAATTATTGATCAGAAAGAACGGATCGTTTTAAAATCCCATGCTTTAGGTATAGAGAATTATAGTCTGCGCTTTTTAGAGCAGGCTTTGGAAATTCCAGTATATTTTGAAAACGATGCTAATGCTGCAATGCTTGCAGAAAAAAAGCAAAAGTATCCAAATGCGATATATCTGTCTTTGAACCACACCTTAGGAGGCGCATTCTGCATAGATGGAAAGCTGTTTCGAGGGCAGAACCAGAAAGCAGGTGAGTTTGGTCACATGATACTCGTTCCCGGTGGAAGAAAGTGTTATTGTGGTAAATCAGGATGTGCAGATGCATATTGTGCTGCAAGTGTACTGACACAAGATAACAGGCAGTCACTGGATGCATTTATGGAAAAAATTGAAAGTGGTGATGAAAAAAATTTGCAGACATGGAATGCGTATCTGGATCATCTTGCTGTTTTGATATCAAATCTGCGGATGGCATATGATATGGATATCATACTCGGAGGTGATGTGGGAGGTGTATTGTCAGATTATATGATACCACTGGGAGAAAAAGTGATGGCATATAATGGCTTTGAGCATGATGTTTCATACTTGAAAAATTGTTCGTATAAGAAAGAAGCGTCGGCTGTTGGAGCTGCGAAATATTTTTTTACAAAACATATGGCAGAATTGTAAATTTTTTGAACGCAGATAAGCAGTCCACCGCATCTGGTGCGCAGGGCATCAAGCGTTGGGTAAGGGGATGTTCACTCTGTTGGAGTTAAAAGCTCCCACTGACAGGTTGCAAAGCGAATGCGGATGTCCGATTTATATGTGTGAAAAACAAGAAGTTGTGTAAAATTAGAAAAATAGATTATAGTAAAAAACGAAAGAAAACAGTAACTATGGTTTTCTTTCCGTTTTTTTTGCGTGTTAATTGTAAAAAATATACAAAAAATGTATTTTGAAATTATGAAATATATAAAAATATGAAAAAACATATTGACAAATTGTGTTTACAGGGCAATAATGTAATTACTTTGATAAAACATTTTATAAAACATAAAACAAAATAACATAAAAAAGGAGAAAACAATTATGTTACAGCAGGTAATGACAAATCCAGGAGAAATTATTTTCAGAGAGGTTCCGGTTCCGGAGGTAAAGGAAAATCAGGTGTTGGTAAAGATTATGAATATTGGGGTTTGTGGATCAGATATTCATGTTTATCATGGAAAACATCCGTTTACAAAATATCCGGTAACACAGGGACATGAGGTTTCCGGTGAGATTACAGAACTTGGAAAAAATGTCACAGAGTTTCATGTGGGACAGAAGGTGACGATAGAGCCTCAGGTATATTGTGGACATTGCTATTCATGTCGTCATGGAAAGTATAATCTCTGTGAGGAATTAAAAGTAATGGGATTTCAGACGACAGGAACAGCATCTGAGTATTTTGCAGTGGATGCATCTAAAGTAACACCTATTCCGGAAGATATGTCCTATGAAGAAGGAGCTATGATCGAACCTCTTGCTGTGGCAGTTCATGGTGTAAAACAGATGGGCGATGTGGCTGGCATGAATATTGCAGTCCTTGGAGCAGGACCGATTGGAAATCTCGTGGCACAGGCGGCAAAAGGAATGGGGGCAGCGAAAGTGATGATCACAGATATCAGTGATCTTAGACTGGCAAAGGCAAAAGAATGTGGAATTGATGTGTGTGTGAATACTCAAAATAAAGACTTCGGTGAGGCAATGATCGAAGCATTTGGACCGGATAAGGCGGATGTGATCTACGACTGTGCCGGAAACAATATCACAATGGGACAGGCAATTAAATATGCAAGAAAAGGAAGCACGATCGTACTGGTGGCTGTTTTTGCAGGAATGGCAGAAGTAGATCTTGCAGTGGCAAATGACCACGAACTTGACATTAAGAGCACGATGATGTACCGCCATGATGATTACATAGATGGAATCAGACTGGTAAATGAGGGCAAAGTTCATTTGAAACCGCTCATCTCAAAGACATTTGCTTTTAAAGATTATCTGAAGGCATACCAGTATATTGATGATAACCGTGAGACAACGATGAAAGTAATTATCAACGTCAGTGAAAAGTAAGGAGTTCGTATGGAAAATAAATATGGAATTGTCGGAGTTGCCCATGTCGGGCTTCCGACAAACGATTTACAGAAAACAGTTGAGTTTTATAAGAGTCTTGGATTTGAAGTAATTATGCAGTCTTATAATGAAAAAGCAGGAGAAAAAGTGGCATTTTTACAGATAAAAAATTACTGTATAGAGACTTTTGAAAATGGGCAGGCGGCAATGTCAGACGGTGCATACCAACATGTTGCACTTGATGTGGAAGACATTGAAAGTATGTATCAGAAAATCTGCAATGAAAAATACACAATTATTACAGACGGAATCGAAGAACTGCCATTTTGGGAAAATGGTGTGAAGTTTTTTATGATCAAGGGACCAAATGAGGAAAGAATAGAGTTCTGTCAGAAACTCTGATAAAAATAGGAGGGACATATGGGAAGCGAAAACAAAAATGGAAAAGTACCGCTGATCAGTAAGATTGCATATGGGTTTGGTGATGTCGGATGTAATTTCAGCTGGATGTTCGTCAGTAATTTTCTGATGATATTTTATACAGACGTGTTCGGAATCAGTATGGCGGCTGTGTCAGCACTTATGCTTTTTTCAAGATTTTGGGATGCGATCAATGATCCAATCGTCGGGGGACTTACGGATAAAACAAAATCGAGATGGGGACGTACCGTCCATGGCTGTTAGTAGCGGCACCAATTACAGCGATTCTTCTTGTTATGACATTCTGGGCAAGACCCGACTGGCCGCAGAATGGAAAGATCATTTATATGGTAATTACATATTGTCTGCTGGTTTTGGGGTATACCTGTGTGAATATTCCATATGGAACCTTGTGTGGTGCTATGACACAGGATATTGATGAACGTGCAAAAATAAATACATCCCGTTCGGTTGCAGCGATGATTGCAATTGGTGTGTTAAATATTATCACAGTTCCGCTGCTCAGCAAATTCGGCAGTCACAGTGCAAAGACAGGATATCTGACGGTGGCGGTCATATATGGATGTATTTTTACAGCCTGTCATTTCTTCTGCTTTGCGAAGACGAAAGAGGCAGTGATTACTCCGGAAAAAGAAAAAATTTCTGTAAAGATACAGTTGAAAGCAGTCATGCAGAACAGACCATATCTTCTTGCATTGGCAGGACAGATATTATTTGGATTTACATTATATGGTAGAAATGCAGATATTCTGTATTATTTTACATATGTGGAAGGGAATGCCTCCTACTACACAACTTATTCGATGTGCATCATTATTCCTTCTATCATCGGGGCAGCCTGTTTTCAACCATTATTCCGCAAGTTGAATAACAAAGGAAGAACAGCATCTCTCTTTGCTTTATTTACAGGAATTTCCATGTTGTCTATGTTTTTCTTCAATGCCAAAGAATCACCAGCTATTTTTTATGCATTATCTGGTCTCACACAGTTTTTCTTCTCTGGATTTAATACCGCAATCTATGCAATTATTCCAGACTGTGTGGAATATGGGGAGTGGAAAACCGGACTTAGAAATGACGGTTTTCAGTATGCATTTATTTCACTTGGAAATAAAATCGGAATGGCAGTTGGAACAGCACTTTTAGCAGGATTACTTGGAAAATATGGTTATATTGCAAATCAGACACAAAATGCAATTGTACTTTCAATTATGAAACATGCATTTACGACGATTCCGGGTGTACTGTGGATTGTGACTGCGGTTGTATTATTTTTCTACCGGTTAAATAAAAAACGTTATAACGAGATTGTAGAGGAACTAAAAAATGGAAGAAAAAGTTGATATCGTGGCATTGGGAGAGTTGCTTCCTATGATCCAAATTATCGCTCGTCTCTTTGGAAGAGCAAAGAGTATGCAGTGAAAAAAATGAGATCTGTCATAGAATTGGTAGATGTCATGAAGGTATCGGATGAAGAGAGTACTCTGTTGACAGAGGCGAAAAGTTATGAGCAGGCTGCAGATCAACTCCTTGCCATGGGACCAAAGCTGGTTGCCATTACATTGGGAGAACAGGGAGTTCTTATGGCAACAAAAAGCAGAAAAGAAATCATCAAAGCATTTCAGACACATGCGGTCGACACGACTGGGGCAGGTGATTCATTCTGGGGAGGCGTATTATGCAGTATCCTTTCTATAAATAAGAATGTTGAAAAAATGGAATGGGAAGAAATCAAAAAGTGTGCTGTTTTGGGAAATGCAGTTGCTGGATTGTGTGTGCAAAAGAGAGGCGGAATCCCTGCGATTCCAACGAAAGAGGCAGCGCTTGAATTTATGCAGAAATAATGAATGTATATGAACAAACTCGGGGCTGTAAAAATCACGATTTATTAATCGTTAAAGCATCAGCCGTGTTTTTCTGTCGGAGTATTATTCAGCTTTTATCTCTCCATCATACTGATAGACTCAATTCCGACACTTCCGCCGCGGACAACTTCGATATGCTTGAACTCTTCTTTGATAAGCTTGATGACCGCGTCATTTTTGGTTGCGGTCTGGACGAATTCCAGAAGGAGGCTGTCTTTTCCATAGTCGATGACACGTGCTTGAAAGTCTCAGCAATCTGGAAAAGTTCTACTTTATCTTCCGGGGAGCAGCCCTTTACCTTGATGTAAAGGATCTCCTTCATTCGAACGAACACATCTGTAAAATCAATAACCTTGATCACCTCGATCATACGGTTCAGCTGTTTTTTGATCTGCTCAAAGGTTTCATCATCGCTGACTGTGGCGATGGTCATTCTGGAAACTGTTGGGTCCTCCGTGGTTCCAACTGTAAGACTGTCCAGGTTATAGGACTTTCCGGAGAAAAGACCGGAAATCTTGGAAAGAACACCGACCTGGTTTTCAACATAGAGAGAGATCCATCTTTTTTTCATTCCTTTATCCATCATTCATTCCTCCTAACAATCCATGATCAGATCAGCCAGGGTGCCGCCCGGCTTGACCATCGGGTAAACCATTTCCTCCGGATCAATGATAAATTCGATGATCGTAGGAGTTTTTGTATTCTTCTTAGCCGCTTCGAAAGCAGCCGCAATCTGATCCTTCTCAGTTACGCGGATACCCTTTGCCCCATAGCTCTCTGCGAGACGGATGAAATCCGGTGTGTATTCCGGATATTCCTGACCGTCTGTGCGGCGGGAGAGTGCACCGGCCTTCAGATTTGTCATGGCGTAACGTTTTCCGTAGAAAAGCTTCTGCCACTGGCGGACCATTCCGAGATATTCATTATTAAAGATACAGCAGATGATCGGAAGTTCCTCCAGAACTGCGGTAGCCAGCTCCTGAATGTTCATCTGCATGCCGCCGTCACCGGAAACGGAGATGACCGGTGTATCCGGATTACCGATCTTGGCACCGATGGCACCTGGAAGGCCGTAACCCATGGTTCCAAGTCCGCCGGACATGATCAGCTGACGGTTCTCGGTGATGTCCGCATACTGGCTCACCAGCATCTGATGCTGACCTACATCGGTAACAAGAATGGCCTTGTCAAACTGGCGGTTGATCTCGCCGATGATATCCAGCGGTCCCATAATACCACGGTCTTTCATGGTAAGAGGATGCTCTTCCTTCCATTCCTGGATCTGCTTCAGCCATTTGCCGGTATTACAGTCCTGTACATATTCATTCATTTTTGTTATTGCCTCTTTTGCATCGGCAACGATGGGGATGTCTACATGGATATTTCTGGAAATGGAAGCGGTGTCAATATCGATGTGGACGATCTGTGCATGTGGGGCAAATTCATGGAGCTTGCCTGTGATACGGTCGTTAAAACGGGTTCCGATGGAAAACAGAAGATCGCATTCATTTACTGCCATATTTGCGGCATAAGCGCCGTGCATACCAAGATTTCCGATAAACAGAGGGTTCTTTGTGGAAATGGCGCCACGTCCCATAACGGTTGTGACAACCGGGATCTGAGTTTTCTCAACAACCTGGGTAAAAATCTCCTGCGCGCGGGAAATGATCACACCGCCGCCAGCAAGAAACAGAGGTTTTTTGGCCTTCTGCAGCATTTTGAGGGCACGCTTCAGCTGTCCGATATGCACGCTGGTGTTAGGCTTGTAGCCGCGGATATTGACAGTCTTCGGATACTCAGCACTTCCCAGCTCGGCCATTACATCCTTTGGAAGGTCGATGAGAACCGGGCCTGGGCGTCCGGTGCGTGCGATATAGAAAGCTTCCTTGATGATACGTCCAAGATCCTCACGGTTGCGGACGGTAACACCGTATTTTGTGATGCTTCTGGTGATCCCGACAATATCAACCTCCTGGAACGCATCGTTTCCGATGAGGTGACGGGCAACCTGTCCGGTAAAGCATACAAGCGGAACACTGTCATAGTTGGCAGTTGCAAGACCTGTAACAAGGTTGGTAGCTCCGGGACCGCTGGTAACGAGACATACGCCAACTTTTCCGGTAGTTCTGGCATAGGCATCTGCTTCGTGTACAAGGGCCTGCTCGTGACGTGGCAGGATGATGTCAATGCCGCTCTGTTTATATAATTCATCGCTGATATCGATGGTGCAGGCACCAGGATAGCCGAACAGAACATCAACGCCTTCTTCTTTTAAGGCTTTTACAAGCAATTTGTTTCCGGAAATCTGTTTCATGAATTGGTTCCCTCCTTTGATGATGTGAAAAGTTAAGCAGATAAGGCTGCCGCGAGAAATTTTTCCAATAAAAAAGTCCCGGCATATCGGATAAAATATGCTCAGGACGGATGATTCCGCGGTACCACCTGTTTTCAGAGGTAAAACTCTGCTCTCTGCCAGTACAAAATTATACTGCCTCCCTGTAACGTGGGAATGACGATGAAGCTACTGCATGAAGATCCATGGTTCAGTCCACTGCTCGAGGGCTACTTCCACAGTTCAGTCACGAAGATTCTCACCGGCCATCTTCTCTCTGTGCATCCGGAGACTGTGTACTACTCCCTGTCATTGCATTTAGTAAATATGGATAAAAATTTTCTATCATTATAATATAAAATATCGGAACTGTCAATCAAAAATCCTGATGCTCAACGGGTGAGCCGGGGATTACGATAACAGTTCCGATATGGATGATATTAAGTATTAAATATTTTTTCGGTACATCAGCTGTTTCTTGTTACGGAGCTGGAGCCTGCTTACTCAGGATTCGGTATTATCCAGTGTTTCAGGATCTTTTTCCGGAAGGTAGACATGCACTTTCTCGATACGGTTTTTATCCAGCTTTTCTACGATCAGACGGATTCCGTCCTCTGTGATCACTTCGTCACCGGCAACAGGCAGACGATCCAGATGTTCGATGATAAATCCACCCAGGGAATCATAATCCTCGGAATCCAGTTCCGTATCCAGATGATCATTTACGTCATCCAGATGCATGGAACCTTCGATGATATATTCCCGGTCGGAAATCTTCTGGACAAGCTCGTCCTCCTTCTCATCGTATTCGTCATGGATCTCACCCACGATCTCCTCCAGGATATCTTCCAGTGTGATCAGTCCGGCCATATCACCGTATTCATCCAGTACAATGGCAATGTTGAAGGTGGAGTCCTTCATTTCCACAAGAAGATCGGAAATGCTTTTTGTTTCGTAAGTGAAATGCGGCTTTCGGAGGAAATGATCGATAACAAATTCCTCATTTTTGTCGTAAAGAAGAAGATCCTTCATGTTGATGATTCCCACAATGTTGTTCTGGCTGTCCTTATAAACCGGCAGACGCGTGAACTTATCCTCGCGGAAAATATCGATCAGCTCATCATAGGTGGATTCCACATCCGCAAAGGTAACATGTACTCTTGGAACCATGATATCCTTGGCTGTGGCATCTCCAAGATCAAACACATTGTAGATCATTTCTTTTTCGTCGGATTCAATGACACCGTCTCATGGCTGACGTCCACGATAGTACGAAGCTCCTCCTCGGTCATGGCCTTGCTGGCTGCATCCGGATCCACACGCATCAGGCGCATCACACCTCTTGAAAAGAGATTGATGATGAAGATCACCGGTGTCATGATGGTCATAAGAAATTTAAAGACCGGGATATAGCGGAGGGTGATCTTTTCAGAGTTAATGGTTGCGTAGTTCTTGGGGGTGATCTCACCGAAGATCAGGATCAGAACCGTCAGGATCACCGTCACGATGCTGACCATATAGCCGCCAAAGCTGTATGCAAGTGTGGTTGCAAGGGAAGAAGCCGAAATGTTCACAATGTTGTTTCCGATGAGAATCGCACTGAGAAGCTTGGGCGTCTGGTTCTCCAGGATATCGAGAGCCATGGCTGCACGCTTGTTTCCTTCGTCTGCAAGAGAGCGGAGACGGATCTTGTTTACCGACATCAGCGCGGTTTCGTTAGATGAGAAAAAGGCTGACAATGCCAGCAGAATAAGTAATATGATTATCTGGTAAGTGTCGCTAGGGTCCACTTTCAATATTCACTCCTTTAAAAATAAGATTATTTGGTTAAAAATATACAGATACTCCCACATTATATACGTTTTACTGGATTTTGGCAAGAGCCGGACCGGTACAGCGCATATAGATATTTGGAGATGATTATTTTGGAGGATATTTCTCTGATACAGAGATCCGGGACATCCCTTCAAAATATATCGGCTCTGTTATTGATCTGGAAGCTCTTACAAAAATATCCAGGCAGCTGGATGTCTCCATGGGAGATATGATGGGAATGATGTATGGATTTTCCGTGATCATTTTCCTGGTGGTGATCTATCTGCTTTCCAAGGTCATCATCGAAAAAAATGCCCAGTCGATTTCCATGACCAAGATCCTGGGCTATACAAATGGTGAGATCAGCCGTTTGTATATACTTTCCACATCACTTGTGGTGGTGTTCTGCCTGCTGTTAAGCCTTCCGGTTGAACGGCAGATCATGGAAGTGCTGTTCCGCGAGATGATGCTTTCCAGTATTTCGGGATGGATCACCATGTGGGTGGATTCCATGATCTATGTGAAAATGACAGCGATCGGAATCGCAGCCTATGCAGTGGTAGCAGTGCTGGAATTCCGGAGGATCCGTCAAGTGCCCATGGATGAAGCACTGAAAAATGTGGAATAATATGTGACATCTGTATATATATCCGGAAAAATAATTCAGGATATCCGGAAATTTTACAGAATATGCAACAGGATCAGGAGTATGTGTGGTTTAACTGAATGCGGATGCTTTTATCTGCTTGAACAGTTGTCTGTGAATAACCACATATACTCCTTAAATATTCATAAATTTTCCGGAATACTGGAAATATTACTACAAACTTGTTATAATAATCCCATACTTCCCGTTGGAGGGAATAATTCAAACAGGAAATCAGGTGAGGAACATGGCAGGCAGAAAGAAGGATCCGCTGTATAAAAGCTTCGGATATGCGTTTCAGGGGATTTTTACCTGCATCCGCAAGGAAAGAAATATGAAGATCCACTGTATGGTGGCAGCGCTTGTGGTGATCGCAGGACTGATCCTTGGGATTTCCGTGACAGAGTGGTGCATCTGCCTAGGGCTGTTCGGAATGGTGATGGCGCTTGAGCTGGTGAATACGGCAGTGGAAGCTGTTGTGGATTTGGTCACAGAGGAACGTCACCCATTGGCAAAGATCGCCAAGGACACAGCGGCCGGAGCAGTACTGATCGCAGCGATCATGGCAGCGATCGTCGGACTGATCATTTTTGTTCCCAAGGGACTTGCTTTTCTGGGAATATGACAGGAACAGAAAACTTTTGTTTCAGGATAGGGTCTGGTGTCGGACTGTGGTGTGATGGTCCGGCAGCTGCCGGTTTCAGGAAAGGAGAAAATATTATGGAATTAGGTGAAGGACTGAAGAAAATTTTACTGGTGGGTATTGGTACAGCAGCAGTGACAGCAGAGAAATCCAAAGAAATCCTGGATGAACTGGTAAAAAAGGGTGAGCTTACGGTTGAACAGGGTAAGGTTCTTAATCAGGAGCTGAAGCATAACATCAAATCAACGGTTAAGACAGCTGCTGATTCTGTAAAGGAATCTGCATCCAGAAAGAATGATCAGGAAGAACTGAAGGCAACGATTTCCAGGCTGACACCGGAGCAGCTGGCTGCTGTGAAGGCGCAGATCGAGCGCATGCAGGCCGAGGCTGCTGAGGAGAAAGCCGAGACAGCAGAAGAACCGGCAGAGGAAGCTGTACAGGAAGCTTCTGCGGAAACAGAAAATGCAGAAGATACCGGGAGCGAAGAACAGGCAGCAGAGTAACCGACTGCGGATCGCAAATATCCGCTTGACTAAACGACAACGCAGACGAAGCAGTAAATGGAGAAGTTTATGGGCAGAGAAGAAAAGGAGAAAAAAGAGAAAGGCGGATATGGAGAGCGGCTGAGAGAGATTACAGCCGTTTTGAAAAAGCATGCCATTACCCGTGGTGTTTCTCCTGAGAAGCTCCGGCTCATACTGGAAGATCTGGGCCCAACTTATATTAAGTTGGGTCAGATCATGTCTCTTCGTTCCGATATTCTGCCGAAACGCTACTGTGACGAGCTGATGAAGCTCTGCTCAGAGGTACCGCCAATGCCGTTTTCCCAGGTAATCGAGGTACTGGAAGAGTCCATGGGCTGTCCGTGGCAGGCAGAATTTCAGTATATTGAGCAGAAACCTCTGGGAGCAGCATCGATTGCCCAGGTGCATCGGGCCACGCTGAAAACAGGTGAAGAGGTTGTGATCAAGGTTCAGCGAAAAGGAATCTATGAGACCATGGCCAGGGATATCGGCCTGATGCATAAAGCAGTGCGCCTGATGCCGCCGGTGAGCATTAAGGGCATGGTGGATCTGAACATGGTTTTAAGTGAACTGTGGACTGTGACTCAGGAGGAGATGAATTTCCTGACGGAAGCTGCAAATATGGCGGAATTTGCAAAAAAGAACAAAGATGTGGCTTTCGTTAAAGTACCGATTCTCTACCGTGAGTATATTTCGCCGCATATTCTTGTGATGGAATATATTGACGGTTTTGCTGTCAATGACAAGGCTGCGCTTCTGGCCAATGGTTATGATCTTAATGAGGTCGGAACGAAATATGTGGATAATTTCATCAAACAGGTGATGGAGGATGGCTTTTTCCATGCGGATCCCCATCCGGGAAACGTGCGGATCCAGGATGGAAAGATCGTCTGGATCGATATGGGAATGATGGGACGGCTTACAGAGCACGATCGTCAGCTGATCGCAGAAGCTATTGAAGGGGTTGCCATGAACAACATCGGCAAGATCCAGGATGCGGTCCTGGCTCTTGGGGAGTTTAAAGGCAAACCGGATTCCAGCAAGCTTTATGAGGATATCCGCGGACTTATGGAGAAATACGGTACTGCGGATATGGGGAACATTGATGTGGCTGAAGTGATGGTGGACCTGATGGAGGTCATGAAAGAAAATAAGATCATGATGCCTCACGGACTGACTATGCTTGCAAGGGGGCTGACTCATGTGGAGGGGGTTCTGGCTGAGATCTGCCCGGATATCAATATGACACAGATTGCTGCGGCAAGGCTCAAGGAGCAGTTTTTGAGCAATGGGAACTGGAAGCGTGAGATCAAAAAAGAAGGAAAAAATCTTGCCTGGTCCCTGAAACGTGCAGTGGATATTCCTTCTCTAGCGGCGGATTTCCTTCAGGGCTGTATGAAGGGGCAGACAAAGATCAATCTGGATCTTCATGCCTCGGATGATCTGGCGTGGCTTTTGCGGCGGCTGGTGCGGAATATTGTGATGGGGCTGTGGGTGATGGCACTTCTGATCAGTTCCAGTATTATCTGTACTACAGATATGAAGCCGAAGCTGTGGGGGATTCCGGCGTTGGGCGCCTTTGGTTATGTGTTTGCTTTTATTATTGTTTTGTATGTGTTTATCAAGCATTTCTTTTCAGGAAAAAAATAAAAGACGGAGATCATTTGCAGAGTCTGCGGGATGGTTTCCGTCTTTTTTTGCTGTTATGGAATTGTTTCGGTCTGCTGTTATAACTGCGATTAGGAGCTATCATCTTCCGACCGGCTGGTAAAGGACGGAGTGCGGGTGTCTGGTCAGGTGTAGATGGTTCCGCTGTAGGCTTTGCGGAATTCCTTTGGGGTGTAGCCGGTTCCCTGGCGGAAGTAGTTGCAGAAGGAGGGAGCATCCCGGAAGCCGCAGGAGAGAGCTGCTTCTGTGATGGTGCAGGAGGAGGAGCAGAGAAGCTGGGCTGCCATCTGGAGGCGGTGTTTCAGGAGATATTGTTTTGGGGAGATGTTTTCATGTTCCATGAAGATTCGGTAAAGATAGGAACGGTCGATTCCTACGTAGTGTGCCACGTCTGAGATCTGGATGGGGTAGGCATAGTTGTTTCTGATGTATTCGGAGGCTTTCTGAAAGTACAGGTTTGAGATGTCGGTCCTGCTTTCGGAGGGCTTTTTTTGCATGTCGGATAGTATCAGGAGGAGGTTTCCTGTGGAGGCAAGGTCGTTCCGTTGTTTTCGGAAAAGATGTCAAGTAGGCTTTGCATGTGGGTGAGGAGCTGTTTTGCCGGGAGGGTGTTTCCGGGGTGAAAATGGGGGTGTCGGAAAATACGGTTTGCTTCAGGATTTCTTTGCAGGCGGAGCCGTCAAAGCCTGCCCAGGCGTAGCTCCAGGGGTCGGAGGTGTCGGCGCGGTAGTAGATGGAGTCCATGGGGCGGATGAGAAAGCGTCGCCTGTTTTCAGATGGTAGGTGTGGCCGCTGCACTGGTAGATGCCTTTGCCGTGGAAGATCACGTGGAGAAGGTAGTGTGGGCGCATGGCCGGGCCGAAGGAGTGGTTCGGGCCGCAGTCTTCCTGGCCGCAGAAGTAGACGGAGAGGGTGTGCTGTGGGTTGGGTTCTTTTTTCATTTGGTTGGGCCTCCTGTTTTTTGTTATGCAGAAAAAACTAAATGTAATTTTGGGTTACAAAATGGGGTGGATGTTGTATGAGATGATTATACAATATTGGGGTGGGGAGGGCAATGGAAAAGGGGGAAAGGGGACGCCCGTGAGGCGTGTGCTGTCTGTCACCGGGGCTTCGTCGGGGGCTGGCTTCTAAGGCGCCGGAATTCTGCTAAAACCGCTTCAAAAATTCTCGAACTCGCGTCTGAAGCCGCTCAGACAGCGAGAATTTTGAAGCAACGCAGATTTCCGCCGCCTAAGAAGCAGCTCCCCTCCTGCAGAGTCCGGTGACAGACAGCACACGCCTCACGGGCTGGCTTTTCAGGGCGGAAGGGATAGAGTGGCGATGGCGGGAGGGATTACAGGTAAGGAGGGAGCAGATAGCATCTGATTCCTCCTGTAAAAATTCTGGATTATCGGAGGGATTACAAGTAAGGAGAGAGCAGATAGGAAAATGAGTAGACGGAGTGGGAATTTGGTTTAGAGTGGGAAGTGAGGTGGTTTTCTGGGAGTTGGATGGGTCATCAGCGCTGCGCTGGATGACTGGGACGAAAGGCTGAGTTTCCCTGTGGCCTGCCGGGGAAGAATGGGTCGAGGCGCTTCGCTGTCGACTTGGAGGTGAGTTGTTGTGGCGGGATATTGATACAGAGGAATGCATCAGAGCAGGGGTGAGATATTGATACAGTGAAATGTATTGGTGCAAGGTTGAGATATTGATACAGTGAAATGTATTGGTGCAAGGTTGAGATATAGATACAGAGGAATGTATCGGTGCAGGGTTGAGATATCAATACATTGACAATACATCGGCATAGCGCAGCATCATCAATACCGTAGAATACATCGCCGTGCCAATACACTAACACATTCCCACAGCGTACGACAATATAGCGTGCCCGGAAAGGGGGAGCGCGAGGGGGAAAAACGGGCTTCGCAACTCTGAGTGCTTTCCCCCTCGCAGATTTCCTCCGCTTTGAAAAGCGAAAATACTATATCTAAAAATACTATATCTAAATAAATAACAATTTTCCCAAGCTTTTCATCACAAAAGCGAAATATCCTCCTCCGGAGGAAGCAGCTTCTTAAAAAATCGATACAACAGCATCGAATTTATAAAAGCTACAAGTCCAAATCCAAAGAAAAACCAGCAGCATGCGTAAAGTGGCTGCAGCTTTGCATCGAGATATGTCATATACAATGGAAAGATTGTGATCACCGCAATGGCGATCGTTGTGGGGAAATGCATAAATGCCAGTAGAAATGCATTTCTGCAAAGTGCCCCCAGTGTATTGGCAAAGGTTGCGATCACCGGGAATATGTATAAAGTAAAAATTATCAGCAAAGTCAGAATCCCCACAGAAAGATAAAACAGCATATGTGCAGCGTTTCCTTCTGCATGGAGCAGAAAGCGGATATTCAGGATGATCATGGTTCCGGCAGCAAGGATCAGCAGCCATATGATCAGTGACTGTTTGAAGTTTTCCTTAAAAGCTCTGAAAAATGTTTTCGTTGTGCCGTTGTTATTCCCTTTTACTGTACGCATCATGCAGTGATAAAGGGCAGTTAGTGACGGCCCAATGGTGATCACGGGGATGCAGCAGAGAATAAAAAGAAGATTGGCGATCACGATGTCACCCAGCTTGTTGAGAAATACATGGACGACATTATCTTCATTTAAAAGATTCATAACGAAATACCTCCTTATATAGAAATGTAGAAATGAAAACAGACCATATGGGAAAAGTCCGATACAGCTAATCTTAGCATAGTTTTTGATTGTGTGTAAAGAGAGGGGACGCAGATAAGTATCAGCACGGTTTATGGGACTGTATAAAAAACATGGAACTTTGCGTGCACATGTGAAAATGATGGTACGCATGGAATTATGTTAGGAAAGGAAAAGTGTGTTTTCGGAAAATGACATTTATACATGTGCTGAGTTAGTAAAAACATACAAAAACAGATATGTAAAAATGTTGGTTTTACTACAAGGAAATAAATGGGTGCCAAAATATGCTCATAAATAGTGAAAAATATGAAAATATATGTAAGAAATGAAAGAAAACATGTAAAAATGACGAATAATTAACAAAGTATGAACGAAAAATGGATAAAATGAATAAAAAGCAACATTTTTCCATATTGAAATGACAATAATCCATTTATTATTTTTCCATATGCAATTATGATAATATCAACGGTCAGGGACGTGAAAAAATATAAAAACTGACCAAAGAAAGAGGGCAAATAAGAAAGATTTAAAAGGAGGAAGAAGTTATGAATTTCAAAAGAGTAGGAGCATTATTGTTAGCAGGTGCCATGGTAATGACAGCAGTTCCGGTATATGCAAAAGGTGACGATGTTACACTTTCCGTATCCATCTGGGACACCAACCAGGAGCCGGGAATCAAAGAAATTCTCGCAGACTTCACAGAGAAGACAGGAATCAAGACAGAGATCTCCGTTGTTAAATGGGATGAGTACTGGACAATGCTCGAGGCCGGTGCACAGGGTGGTTCCCTTCCGGACGTATTCTGGATGCACTCCAACGAGAGTCAGAGATACATGTCCAACGATATGCTTCTTGATCTGACCGATAAGATCAAAGACAGCGATCTGATCGATCCGGAGAACTATCCGGAGGATATCTGGGGACTGTATACATACGATGATAAATATTATGCAGTACCGAAGGATATAGATACAATCGCTCTCTGGTACAACAAGACATTATTTGACGAGGCAGGACTTGATTATCCGACAGCTGACTGGACATGGGATGATGTTACAGAGGCAGCTAAGAAGCTTACTAAGGATGATGGTTCCCAGTACGGTCTCGCAATGAGAAATGATAACAACCAGGCCGGATACTACAACCTGATCTATGATAACGGCGGATACATCATCAGCGATGACAAGACAAAATCCGGCTGGGATGATGAGAAGACGATCGCAGCTATGCAGACACTGGAAGGATGGATCAAGGATGGCGTGATCCCGTCTCTTGAGACAATGTCCGAGAACAACGAGGACGTACTTTTCGAGGCTGGCAAGATCGCTATGACATGCCAGGGCTCCTGGATGCTTGCAGCATTTAAAGAGAACGAGTACACAGCAGCTAACTGTGATTGTGTAGAGCTTCCTAAGAACGCTGAGACAGGCAGAAGAGCTTCCTTATATAACGGACTTGGATGGGCAGCATCTGCTTCCGGTGAGCACACAGACGAAGCTTGGCAGTTGATCGAGTACCTCGGATCCAAAGAGGCTCAGGAGAAACAGGCTGAGCTTGGTGTTACAATGAGTGCATACAAAGATACATCTGATGCATGGGCTAAATCCGCAGACTTCAACCTTCAGGCTTATCTGAACATGATGGATGACATGGAGATCCGTCCATACTCCAAATCTACTGTAACATGGGAGAACGAGGACAACGAGATCCTTAAGGGCGTATACACAGGCGACATCACAATGGAAGAGGCTTGCAAGCAGATGGCTGATCAGATGAACGAGAAGCTGGCTGAGGAGTAAGCATTAAGAAACACCGATAATTAAGTGCAGTAATGAGAGGGGCCGCCGCACTCAGGTGCAGCGGCCTCATACATAGAAGGAATAGAAGGAGTGATTCTTATGGCTAAAACCACCAAGTCACAGGCACGGACAAAGAGAGAGCGCAGTGAGTTCCTCTGGGGCTGGCTGTTTATTCTCCCAACAACCATCGGATTGATCGTATTGAACATCATTCCGATCTTCCAGACTATTTACCAGAGCTTTTTCAAGACAGGAGATTTTGGTAAAGGAAATATCTTTATCGGTTTACAGAACTACCAGAAGGTTTTTGCAGATAAAGAGATCTGGCAGGCACTGATCAACACATTCAAATATGCGATCGTGGAGGTCCCTTTTTCCATTGTCATCGCACTTGTTCTTGCAGTACTTCTTAACAGAAAGATGAAGGGCCGTTCTATTTACAGAACCATCATCTTCCTTCCGATGGTAGCAGCTCCGGCAGCGGTAGCCATGGTATGGAGATGGCTGTTCAACTCTGATTATGGTCTTATCAATAACGTTTTCCATGTTCATGTAAACTGGGTTTCTAATCCGAAAATTGCAGTATTTGCAGTTGCGATCATCGGTGTATGGTCTATCATCGGTTACAATATGGTTCTTTTTCTGGCAGGACTTCAGGAAATTCCGAGAGATTATTATGAAGCGGCAGAGATTGACGGAGCTACAGGTGTGAATGCATTCTTCAGCATTACGATCCCGCTTCTTTCACCAACCATTTTCTTCGTACTTGTTACCCGTGTGATCGGATCCCTTCAGGTATTCGACCTGATCTATATGGTTATTGACAAGTCAAACCCGGCACTTACCAAGACTCAGTCACTGGTTTACCTGTTCTATAAATATGCATTTATCAATAAGAACATGGGATACGGCGCTACGATCGTAGTAGTACTTCTTATTATCACCATGATCCTGACAGTATTCCAGATGATCGGTCAGAAGAAATGGGTATTCTACAACTAAAAAGGGGGATTAACCATGGATAGTATGGAAACAAAAAAGAAATTAACCACTATTTTAATACATGTCATACTGATCATTGTGTCCATAACGATGCTTGTGCCATTTATCTGGATGATCCTGACAGCTTTTAAAACTGTAACGGAAGCAACATCTGTAGATCCTTTCACCATTTTCCCGAAAATATGGAGAAAAGACGCATTTATTTCTGTTATCAATAACATGAACTTCCTGCTTCTGTACAAGAATACACTGCTTCTGATCTTCTTCCGAGTAGTGTGTGCGGTTCTTACAGCAACTATGGCAGGCTATGCATTTGGACGACTGAACTTCAAGGGCCGTGATCTCTGCTTCAGTCTTGTACTGTTCCAGATGATGGTTCCGGTACAGATTTTCATCATCCCGCAGTACCTGATGGTCAGCAAGATGGGTATGCTGAATACGATCTTTGCCCTTGTATTCCCAGGTATTGTTACTGCATTCGGTACTTTCCTTCTGAGACAGGGATACATGGGACTGCCGAAGGATCTGGAGGAGGCTGCCAGACTTGACGGATGTAACATCGGTCAGACCTTCCTTTACATCATGGCACCACTTACAAGATCCAGTATGGTCGCACTTGGAATTTTCACAGCTGTATTCGCATTCAAAGACCTGATGTGGCCGATGATCGTTAATACAGATAAGGATATGCTGGTACTTTCTTCCGCACTTGCAAAGATGCAGGGCCAGTACGTATCCAAATTCCCGGAACTGATGGCTGCATCTCTGATCGCCTGCATTCCGATGATCGTGATCTACATGATCTTCCAGAAACAGTTTATCGAAGGTATTGCTACCAGCGGTGGAAAACTGTAATCAGAAATATTACATAAGGTAATACAAGACCGCTGACAATGTATATAACTGAGGATTTGGTTATTGAGGTTGTCAGCGGTATTTTTATCGAAGCAAATGCCAAAATGCACAGTTATTTGATGATTCTTAAGGAAAGAGGCGGATATTTTTATCTGCAGTAAATGAAAAAAGGAGAAAATTATGCCGATTAAATTTCACGAGGAATCAAAGACATTCCACATTTATAACAAACATTTAAGCTACATCACCTGTATCATGGAAAATGGTCAGATGGAGAATCTGTACTATGGAAAAGCTATCCGCGATAAAGAGGATTTCAGTTATCTTCATGAAGAGATCATGCGTTCCCTGATGGCTGTATGCGTTCCGGAGCCAGGACTTCTTTCCATGCAGTATACCAAACAGGAGTATCCTGTTTACGGAACCGGTGATTACAGAAACCCTGCCCTTACTGTTCGTCAGGAGAACGGAAGCGAGATCGTAGATTTCAAATATGTTTCTCATGAGATCTATGGCGGCAAGAAGAAGCTTGCAGGTCTTCCGGCAACTTATACAGAAAGTGATGAGGAAGCAACATCTCTGGATATCACACTTCATGATTCTGTGATGGACACAGACCTTGTTCTTACATATTCCGTATATGAGGATTACCCGGTGATCACCAGAAGCGCACGCCTTGTTCAGAAAGGGGATCAGAAGATCCGCCTTGAGAATGTGATGAGTGCAGCAGTGGAGTTTCCGGATATGGATTATGAGATGATCCATCTTTCCGGTGCGTGGGCACGTGAGCGCTATGTAAAAACACGTAAACTTGAGATGGGTACACAGGCTGTACAGAGTCTTGCAGGAACCGGTTCCAGCTCTGAGCAGAATCCGTTTATCGCACTGAAGCGTCCTCATACAACAGAAGACACAGGCGAGGTTTTTGGATTCAGCTTTGTGTACAGCGGCAACTTCCTTGCACAGGTCGAGGTTTCCACCTACGAGATGACACGAGTTATGATGGGAATCAATCCACAGGGATTTTCCTGGGAGCTTTCCAGAGATGAGGAATTCCAGACTCCGGAGGTTGTTATGGTATACAGTGATAAGGGCTTAAACGGAATGAGCCAGGCTTACCACAGACTGTACCGTGACCGTCTGATGCGTGGAAAATGGAGAAATCATGCACGCCCGATCCTCCTCAATAACTGGGAAGCGACCTATTTTGATTTTAATGAGGAAAAAATCCTCAATATTGCAAAAAAAGCCAAAGAGGTTGGGGTAGAGCTGTTCGTTCTGGATGACGGATGGTTCGGAACCAGAAACGATGATTACCAGGGGCTTGGCGACTGGTTCGTAAATAAGAATAAGCTTCCGAACGAATTTCCGGACTTTCCCGTAAGATCGAGGAGATGGGCCTGAAATTCGGTCTCTGGGTAGAGCTTGAGATGGTAAACAAGAACAGTGACTGCTACAGAGCACATCCGGACTGGCTCATCGGAGCACCGGACCGTTTTGAGTCTCACTCAAGACATCAGCACGTTCTTGATTTTTCCAGACCTGAGGTTGTGGATTTCATTTATGATTCCATCTCCAAGGTTATCGAGGAATCTTCCATTTCCTACATTAAATGGGATATGAACCGTTATATGTCCGAGCCTTTCAGCCGCGGCGCATCTGCAGCAGATCAGGGCAAGACTATGCATAAATATATCCTTGGTGTTTATGAGCTGTATACAAGACTGACAGAGAGATTCCCTGACATCCTCTTTGAATCCTGCGCAAGCGGCGGAGCAAGATTTGATCCGGGAATGCTGTATTTTGCACCGCAGACATGGACCAGTGATGATACCGATGCAGCTGAGAGAGAAAAGATCCAGTACGGTACCTCCTTTGTCTATCCGATCGTCAGCATGGGATCTCATGTATCAGCAGTACCGAATCATCAGCTGCACCGTACCACACCGCTTTCCACAAGAGCAAATGTGGCATATTTCGGAACCTTTGGCTATGAGCTGGATCTGAACCTCTTAAGTGATGAAGAGATCGAAGAGGTAAAGGCACAGGTGGAATTCATGAAGGAACATCGTGATCTGATCCAGGTGGAGGGTGATTTCTACCGTATCTTAAGCCCGTTCGAAGGAAATGATACTGCATGGATGGTTGTTTCCAGAGACAAAAAACAGGCAGTTGCCGGATACTATGAGAGACTGAACAAGGTAAATGCTTCCTGGATGCGTCTGCGGTTCAAAGGTCTTGACGAGGATCAGCTTTACAAAGTAAAATGGGAAGATAAGTGCCTGAAAGCTTACGGAAATGAGCTGATGTATGCAGGAATCCCGGTTGATCGTGACTACTGCAATAAGACAAACGGTGACTTCCATTCTGTATTGTATACAATTGAAGCAGAGGACTGATTTCTGCAAGTGATGGAATAAAAACTGTCTGTAGAAAAAACATCCGCCTGACCAGAAAAATAACAGGCCGCCGGATATGGCGGTCTGTTATTGGGTGGCGAAGCAGCGCACGGTCGGAAATGTAATATATGACATCAGGGAGGTGGCAAGTTGCTTCATACAGTTGGTTTTACAAACTCAGACAGCTATAAATGTCTGGAGAATTTAAAGAAAGGTGTGGTGGATCTCTGTCTTACTTACTGTGGGTGGGAAAAATGTGATCCGGGATATCGATTTGGACCAAATAAAAGGATCTCCCATGTACTTCATATCGTGGAATCCGGAAGCGGAGTTTTTGAGATGGATGGCTATCAGTATCATCTGACCGGTGGAGAAGCATTTCTGATCCCACCCAATGTGGAGGCCTGGTATGAGGCAGACATGGACAATCCCTGGACGTACCGCTGGGTAGGATTTGAGGGAATGATTGCCGAGGAAGTGATTCATGTAAGTGGTTTTAGCCGGGAAAATCCGGTCCGAAGGATCCACTGCATGGAAAATGCTGCGAAGTATATTGATGCATGGTACGGACCAACAAGCTCGTTTTTGAAAATGAGCTGAAACGAAACGGACTTCTGCTGCTTCTTTTTTCTGACCTGATCACAGATAACCGGGATGCATGTTTGAGAGAAGGCAAGCTTCTTCCATCCCACAGATATCCAAATTCCGTTTATGTGGAGCATGCAGTGGATTACATTGCAGCCAACTTTGACAAGAGGCTGAAGATCAATGAGCTGGCAGACCGCATTGGCGTCAACCGGAGCTATCTTACCAGTTCATTTAAAAAAAGCCTTGGATGCTCGCCGCAGGAATATCTTATGAATCTTCGCATTGAGAAGGCGAAAACTCTTCTGAAAAACGGAGATATTCAGGTCAGTGAAGTAGCTGCAAGAGTAGGGTATGGAGATCCGCTGGCTTTTTCCAAGGTATTCAAGGCAAGAACAGGAAGAAGTCCGAGAGAATACAAGGAAGAAAAGAGAAGACTTGTAGTGAATGGAAAGAAGGGCGATTATACGGAATCTGAGGCTGATAACTGGCAGTACCTTTTGTTGCTGGCAGATCTTTGCGATAAAAAATAACAACTCTCTGTCTGAATTAGGATATATTTCATGCAACAAAACAACAATTATTGACATCAAAGTACATATTTTAAAGATGCTTCCGGTAGTATCATAAAACCATAATAATAACGAAGCGGGGCTGCGCCGCAGAATCAGCAGAAAATCAGGATTTTTGCCAAGAACAGAAAAATCTGTCACAGAAAAATCCAAAAAGATCAATAGGAGGAACGAACATGATCAAAATTACATTTATGGGAGCAGGAAGCACGGTTTTCGCAAGAAATGTACTTGGTGACTGTATGTGTACACCGGCACTTCGCGAGAGCGAGATCGCACTTTATGATATCGATGAGAAGAGGCTGGAGGATTCCAGAATTATTTTAAGTGCCATCAACCACAACGTAAACGAGGACCGCGCAGTGATCAAGACCTACCTTGGTGCAGAGAACCGTAAAGATGCACTTCGTGATGCAGATTTCGTAGTTAATGCCATCCAGGTAGGCGGCTATGAGCCATGCACCGTAACAGACTTTGAGATCCCGAAGAAATACGGCATCAAACAGACAATCGCAGATACCCTGGGAATCGGCGGAATCATGCGTGCACTTCGTACCATTCCGGTTCTGGAAGAATTTGCGCGCGACATGGAAGAGGTCTGCCCGAACACTCTGTTCCTGAACTACTCCAACCCTATGGCAATGCTTACCGGCTATATGCAGCGTTTCACAAAGATTCGCACGGTAGGTCTCTGCCACAGCGTACAGGTATGTTCCAGAAGCTTCTTGAGGGAATGGGAATGGAAGACAAAATTGAGGGACGTACTGAGCTGATCGCAGGTATCAACCACATGGCGTGGCTTCTTGAGATCCACGATAAGGACGGAAATGATCTGTATCCAGAGATCCGCAGAATTGCCGAGGAGAAGAATACCTCCGGTGAGAAGCATGAGGACATGGTGCGTTATGAGTATATCCGTCATCTTGGATACTATTGCACAGAGTCCAGTGAGCACAATGCAGAGTATAATCCGTTCTTCATTAAATCCAAATATCCGGAGATGATCGAGGAGTTCAATATTCCGCTTGACGAATATCCGAGAAGATGTATCAAACAGATCGAGGGCTGGGAAAAAGAGCGCGAGGATATCCTCAAGGATGGCAAGATCGGCCATGAGAGAAGTAAAGAGTATGCTTCTTATATTATGGAGGCTGTTGTTACAAACACACCGTACAAGATCGGTGGAAATGTTCTTAACAACGGTTACATCGATAACCTTCCGCCGGATGCCTGCGTAGAGGTTCCATGCTATATCGACGGAACCGGTGTACATCCGGTAAAAGTGGGCAAGCTTCCTACACAGCTGGCAGCTATGAACTCATCCAATGTCAGCCCGCAGCTCCTTGCTATTGAGGCAGCAGTGACCAAAGACCGCCAGAAAATCTATCAGGCAGCCATGATGGACCCGCACACAGGTGCAGAGCTGAACATCAAAGACATCCAGGCAATGTGTGATGAGCTGATCGAGGCACACGGGGATTATATGAAGATGTACCGCTAAGGCAGGAAATGATCGGAAGGCAGCAAAAACTTTGAAATAAATATGCAAGGCGGCATATAAAGGCCGGAACACCAGAATGGGGAGGGGGTTCCGGTCTTTCTTTATATGGAACTTTTGATAAATAATAAAAACAACAGATCGCTGTCCAGGTCATGGAAGAACTGGAACGTCAGGGCAAAAAGATCCCGAAAGATGTTGCGGTAACCGGCTATGATAATTCACTATATGCAAGACAGGGACAGGGCATTACCACTATCACCCATCCCCAGGAAAAACTGGGAGATCGATGCTTATCCGGTTAATGAGATCGCAGAATATGTTCAGGATGTAAGCCAGGGAGATATTGATGTTCTGGTAGAAGAATATTATAATAAATACGATATGATTCTGGATGGACGTGACCCTGAGGAATTTAAGAAGCATGTAGCAGTCCAGGCAGGGATCGAGATCGGTTTTGAGCGCTTCCTCGAGGAGAAAAATTATCAGGCTATCGTAACACACTTTGGTGATCTGGGCTCCCTGAAACAGCTTCCGAGACTTGCGATCCAGCGACTGATGGAAAAGGCTATGGCTTCGGTGGCGAGGGTGACTGGAAAACAGCAGCTATGGGTATTGAAGCGGTTTATATTGATGGCGATACAACGATCCGGAATCTGCAGAATGAGCTGAGATGGAACAGCATGTATTTCAGCAAATAATACGGGAGGTTTTTTACAATGGGAGTAAATGAGGCAAAAACAGCAATTCTTGAGAATCGTACGGCTCTTGGTATTGAGTTTGGTTCCACAAGGATCAAGCAGTTCTGGTGGACGATAAGAACCAGCCATCGCATCCGGAGCCTATGAATGGGAGAACCAGTATGTAGATGGTATCTGGACATACAGCCTGGAGGAGATCTGGAAGGGTCTCCAGGGCAGTTACCAGGATATGGCAGAAGATGTTCAGAAAAAATATGGAGTGGAGCTTACAAGCGTAGGTGCGTTTGGTGTCAGTGCCATGATGCATGCTATATGCCGTTTAATAAAGAGGGAGAGCTGATGGTCCCGTTCCGTACCTGGAGAAACAACATCACAGGAGAAGCCTCTGAGAAGCTGGCAGAGCTTTTCCATTACAATATCCCTCAGAGATGGAGCATCGCACACCTGTATCAGGCGATCCTTAACGGTGAGGAGCATGTAAAAGATATCGATTATATCACCACTCTGGAAGCCTATGTGCACTGGAAACTCACCGGAAAAAGAGTTCTTGGTATCGGTGATGCGGCAGGTATGTTCCCAATCGACAGTGAAACGAAGGACTATAACGAGGAGATGGTTCAGAAGTTCGATGAACTGGTTGCGCCTTATGGTTTCCCATGGAAGCTTCGCGATATTATGCCGAAAGCTCTGGTGGCAGGTCAGGATGCAGGAGTTCTTACTGAGGAAGGCGCAAAGCTTCTGGATGTAAGTGGAAAGCTGAAAGCTGGAATCCCGATGTGTCCGCCTGAGGGAGACGCAGGAACCGGTATGGTTGCCACAAACAGTGTCCGTCGGCGTACCGGAAATGTTTCTGCGGGAACATCTGTATTTGCCATGATCGTCTTGGAGAAGGCACTTTCCAAACCGTATAAAGAAATCGACATGGTTACCACTCCGGCAGGAGATCCGGTTGCATGGCACATTCCAACAACTGTACTTCGGATCTGAACGCATGGGTAAATGTGTTTAAGGAATTTGCAGAAGCTATGGGCATGGAAGTAGATATGAACAAACTGTTCGGAACTCTTTATAACAAAGCCATGGAAGGCGACCCGGACTGTGGCGGACTTCTTTCCTACTGCTATTTCTCCGGCGAGCATATGACCGGCTTTGAAGAGGGACGTCCACTGTTTGTACGTTCTCCTGAGAGCAAATTTACACTGGCAAACTTTATGCGAAATAATCTTTACACCTGCCTCGGCGCCATGCGTGTAGGTCTGGATATCCTTCTGAATCAGGAGCATGTAAAGATCGATAAGCTTCTGGGCCACGGCGGTCTCTTTAAGACAAAGGGTGTCGGCCAGCAGATCCTTGCAGATGCGGTAGATGCACCGGTATCCGTAATGTCTACAGCAGGAGAAGGCGGAGCCTGGGGAATCGCACTTCTGGCTTCCTATCTTGTTAATAAAAAAGATGGCGAGGATCTTGCAGATTTCCTGGATGAAAACGTGTTCAAGGGAAATGAAGGCAGCACACTCGCACCGGAAGAAGAGGGCGTGAAGGGCTTCAATGCTTTTATGGACCGGTATATGAAAGGCATTGGCATTGAGCGTGCAGCTGTAGAGTCGGAGGTCTGGTAGGCTTACAGGCTGGCTGCCAGCTTCCTGATATCTTCAAGCTTTGGACAGGCTTTCATGCTGCCTTTATCCAGCATATTCGGGACGGTGATGATTCCTTTATCCTCCCACTTGAGATAAGCGGTCATTCCCTTGTACTGTGCAATGGCCGCGTCAAAAACATGATCAGCGCCTGCGTCAAGAAGAAGTGCAGTTTTGTTAAAATGGAATCCTGTGCTTCCGCAGGCGTACAGACGGTCAATAACGGTCTTAAGCTGTGCGGTCATATCGAACCAGTAGACCGGTGATGCAAAAACAACCATATCGGTGTCGGAAAGCTCTGCGAGAACGTTTTCCATATCGTCATCCTGGACGCACTTTCCGCCGTGGGAGTAGCAGTATTTGCATCCGAGACATCCGCGGATGTTCATATTTGCGATATTAAGGATATTTACGGTGTGACCGTTTTCTCTGGCAGTTTCTGAAAAAGTATCTGCCATGATCTGTGTGTTACCGTTGTGGCGTGGACTGCCGTTTAAGATTGTGATTTTCATTTTGAATTCCTCCGTTTATTATGTATAGCCAAGATGCAGAAAAAATCTGCATTTGCTTCGGCTATATTGTAACACAAAAATAATAAAAGGAATAAAAAAAATTCGGGTATAAGCTGGTTATTATATAATAAATAACCGTATATTGACACTTGCATCAGCGTGGTAATATAATCATTTTATAGATGACTAAAAATGTCAGAAATGGTCAAAAAAAGGAGGAAGCAGATATGAAAAAGTATTTGACAAAGATCAGTGCGGCATTACTGATCATGGCTATGTGCATTATAGGATTTGGTGTAGTTTCGGTACAGGCCTCTATGAACAGTGAATCTATAGACTACAGACTGGGAGAAACCTGTAAGGGAAAACATCATTCAAATGCATATTACAAATTTGTACTTAAACAGAAATCGCATGTCTCATTAAAAGCGACGACATTAGATGGGGAAGTATTGTTTTCAATATATAATTCTTCAGGTAAAGCAGTTATGGTGCCTGGTAATGTAACATTCAAGCAGAATAATGCGACTGGAAAAGGTAGTGCGAGGGTATCCAAAACTTTAAATGCAGGTACGTATTATCTGGAGGTATATGCCTGGGATAATGTTTATAGTGACCGGGAATACTATTTCAAAATCCAGGCAGAACCGTTGATCACTCTTTCACGTGGAAGTATTACATCGCTTAAAAGTAAAAAAGCCGGACAGGCAACGGTTGTCTGCAAAGCAGCATCCAATGCGATTGGATATAGAATTCAGTATTCTACGGATTACCGCTTCCGCAAAGGCGTAAAAACAATATATTCTCCCACAAGAACCAAAACCCTTACCAAACTGGCAAAAGGAAAAAGATATTATGTAAAAGTTTGCCCGTTTACCGTATATGATGATGGTGAATATGTTTTTGGGATGAATTCTTATGTGAAAGCAATATACGTGAGAAAAAAATAAATTTTATTGAAAATAATTCTCCGTAATGATATCATGAGACACGAAAAATACAGAAAAAATAAGAGAAACCGTACATATACAGGAGGAGAAAAAACAATGAAATTAACCATGCTTGGAACCGGAAATGCTCTGGTAACTGAGTGTTACAATACCTGCTTTGTGCTCAGCGATGAGTATGGACATTTTCTGGTTGATGGAGGCGGTGGAAACACCGTGCTTTCCCAGCTGAAAAAAGCAGGCGTTGATCTGATGGATGTTCACGAGATCTTTGTTACACATAAGCACGTAGACCATATCATGGGGATCGTGTGGGTGATCCGCATCATTTGCCAGAACATGAAAAAAGGCACTTATCAGGGCGAGGCAAACATCTATGCTCATGATGAAGTGATCGGACTTCTCAAAGACATGGCATTTAAGCTTCTGAATAAGAAGGAGACACAGTACATCGGTGACAGACTTCATCTGATCGAGGTAAAAGACGGCGAGGAAAAAACAATTCTTAATAAGAAAGTGACCTTCTTTGATATCGGTTCCACCAAAGCGAAACAGTTCGGTTTCCAGATGATCTATGACGGTGGTAAGGTACTTACCTGCTGCGGAGACGAGCCATACAATGAATGTGAAGAGAAATACGCAAAAGGCAGCGACTGGATGTTCCACGAAGCATTCTGCCTGTATGGACAGCGTGATATCTTCAATCCATATGAGAAGCATCACTCCACAGTTAAGGATGCCAGTGAGCTGGCTGAGAACCTTGGAGTTAAGAATCTTGTCCTGTATCACACAGAGGATAAGAACATTAAGAAACGTAAAGAGCTTTACGGAGCAGAAGGCAGAGAGTATTATCACGGAAATCTGTTTGTTCCGGATGATCTTGATGTGATCGAAATGTAATAACTGTAAAAAGAAAGACTGGAAGTATGGCATATGCTGTATTTCCGGTCTTATTATGTTTGGAAACAGAGAGGATACTAATAAATTTTATAGTACATCTGTCAGGTAGAAAAATACTTGTATGGCAAAAAGGTATCGTTTACAATAAAGAATACACACATAGCATTGCGAGAGCATGTCAATAAGAACAAATCTGAAAATTACAGATTCGGATCCGGCAAAAATAAGATTTTACAAATTACGAGGTGACAGAACATATGCCAGCAACAGATAACATCACACTTGAAAAAAAATACAGAAAACTCCAGGAAATCCTCCGTTCCCTGGGAAGTGTAGCCGTAGCTTTTTCCGGTGGAGTGGACTCCACATTTTTGCTGAAAGCTGCACAGGAAACACTTGGCGACAAAGCTATGGCCATTACCGCATGTCCATGCTCCTTCACCGACAGAGAACTGAAAGAAACGCAAGATTTCTGCCAGGAAAATCACATTTGCCAGGAGATATGCAAGATCAACGAATTCGACATCCCGGGGTTCCGTCAGAATCCGCCGGACCGCTGCTATATCTGCAAAAAAGCCATCTTTACCAGACTTTGGGAAGCTGCAAAGGCGCGCCATATGAACATGATCGTGGAAGGTTCCAACATGGATGATCTGGGCGACTACCGTCCGGGAAAAAGGGCTATCCAGGAGCTTGGGGTCCGCAGTCCGCTCCAGGAGCAGGCCTCTATAAAGAAGAGATCCGGGAGCTATCAAAAGACATGAATCTTCCGACCTGGAACAAGCCATCTTTTGCCTGTCTTGCTTCCAGATTTGTATACGGTGAGCTCATTACCGAGGAGAAGCTTCACATGGTAGATCAGGCCGAGCAGTTTCTGATGGATCTGGGATTCCATCAGTTCCGTGTTCGCATCCACGGTACCATGGCAAGGATCGAGGTTCCGGAAGAAGAGATCCTGAAAATTGCAGATAATGAAACAAGAACAAAGATCACAGAGAAATTCCGCACATTGGGATTTTCTTACGTGACTCTGGATCTTCAGGGCTTCCGTTCCGGAAGTATGAATGAAACACTGGGAAAATAAGTATCAGAAAATAAAATAATCCCCCGAAATACCGCGCGAGAAGTATTTCCGGGGGATTGCTGCAAGAATAGAACCGGAGGCTCCGTTACTGTGTTCAAATCTTAATTTTCGGATTGAGAATATCTGCCTGGCAGGCTGTATATCTTACATATAATCTTTCAGCACATCATGATCCCGCAGTACTTTCTCAACCACAGTACCCTTCACAACATTCAGAAGTGGTTTCTTCAGTGCATTCAGCGGCCCTGGCAGCTGGATCTCCAGCGGGGATTTTCCGTCCATCAGTTTCACACTGCTGTCCAGAAGCTCACGGATATCGTAAACGCTTCCCCATACTTCCGGAACTCCACGGTCTACACCGAAAAGTCCGTATACAGCCTCCATTGCAGTACGTACGGAATACTCTGTTGTGAATACGGTATCACGAGGAGTTTCCGCAAACTGTCCCAGGAATGCAAAATTTACACAGCCATCCGGGATAACATCCGGGCGGTCACCTTTGGTACGCGGCATGAAGAAGGCGGTGATGTACGGCATCATGGTCGGAACGCAGACAGCGCTGTTTTCTGCCATATCGTCGATCTGATCTACCGGAACACCCAGGTGGTACAGCCACTCGGCGGTAATTTCCTTACCGGTACAATCCTTCATCGGCTTCTTGATATAATCACCGGGAACATCTGTGAACAATCCGTAAACCCATACACAGACCTTCTTCGGATCCTGCTCTTTGAACTGTCCCTGACGGTTGATGGTCCAGCTTAAGAGCCATTTGGAATCCTGGCAGCTTACGATACCACCGGTAACAACCTTGCCGGTACGTGGATCACGCTGGCTGATATTGGTGATATAAGGGATAATACGGTCATCCAAAGTGGTGACAGTAGCGGATTCCCAGTTTGTTCTGGAAATGTCTGAGCAGAACTTTTCCGGATGTCCGAAGGAAGGATCCTGAGCTGCGATATTTTTCCACAGAGACCATACACCACTGGTACGGACCTCTGCATCACCGTTTGGTGCGTGGTTCTGGTCACCGTAGATCGTGCCCTCTGTACAGCTTCCGTTAGTGACGAAAACATAATCATTTTCTGTAAGAAGGATACCCTGCTCCACATCCTTTACCTTGCATTCGATAGCAGTGGCGATCTTTTTGCCATCCTTGAAATTGAAGATCACGTTTGTGACTTCAGTATTAAACTGGAAGTCAACACCTGCATCCTCCAGATATTTTTTCATGGGAAGGATCAGGGATTCGTACTGGTTGTACTTGGTGAATTTCAGGGCGCTGAAATCCGGAAGACCTGCAATGTGGTGGATAAAACGCTGGAAGTAAAGCTTCATCTCCAGAGCACTGTGCCAGTTTCAAATGCGAACATGGTCCTCCAGTACAGCCAGAAGGTGGAATCAAACACTTCATCATCAAATACATCTTCGATGGTTTTATCGTAAAGATCCTCATCCTTTGTCATAAACAGCTTCATGATCTCCATGCAGCCCTTCTGGCTCAGGTTAAATTTTCCGTCGGTATGGGCATCCTGTCCACGGTTGACGGTTGCACGGCAGAGAGAATAGTTCGGGTCGTGCTTGTTCAGCCAGTAGAACTCGTCCAGAACAGAAGCACCCGGTTTTTCAAGAGAAGGAATACTGCGGAAAAGATCCCACAGGCACTCGAAATGGTTTTCCATCTCACGACCGCCACGCATGATATAGCCTCTGGACGGATCAAAGATTCCATCGCAGGCACCGCCGGCAATATCCATGGCTTCCAGGATGTGGATATGATCACCTGGCATCTGTGCGTCTCTTACCAGGAAGCATGCAGCAGCCAGGGAAGCAAGACCGCTTCCTACAATGTAGGCATGCTTGTCGTCCACACCTTCCGGTTTTTCCGGACGGGCAAAGGCTTCGTAGTTACCGTTGGAATAATAAATCCCTTTGCTGTTTTTGTCATGCTTTCCACGCTCGGTGTTGCGGTAGTTTGCAGTAGTTTCTTTCACATGGAGGTTTTCCTCTTCGTTGATCTCTCTTGTTTTTTTCATCAGCATGGCTGCGCCGGCTCCGGCTGCCGCAAGTGCTGCAAGTCCCATGAATCCTTTTTTATCTGACATATGACATCCACCTTTCGTAAATGAGATACCTGTTTGTATCGGATTAACTGTTCTTTGTTGCTGTTGAGGCTATGATAGCCCATCCGGAAAAAAGAATCTATTTACAAAATACCGAAAGTGTTCAGTTTTTTATCATTATGTCTGTTTTGATAAGTTTTTATTCTGTATGCATTTCTGCTGTTTTGTTTCTGGCGGCAAAATTGCGGATGGCGTTGTCGATGCTTCCATACAGTGCGGTTGCGGTATCATCTGCGATTTCGCGATAATCTTCGCGCATGCCGTTTTTGATCCAGTCCAGCATGATCCCTACAAAGCTGTATTTATACAGATCTGCGATAAAAATTTTCTGTTCATCCGTGATGGGGATATCTTTTGATTTTTCTGTTACCACGCCCATAAGAAGATCGCAGGTAAGCTGGAACAGATAATTCTCGATCTGTTCCCGCCCCACGCAGCGGTATACATTTAAGATAAACGGCTTGTTTTCCATCACGGCATCAAAGATCTGCAGAAGCCTTCATGCCATGTGGAAGAGGTTTTTTTGCCTGAAGGGCAATTCTGGCATCTTCCAGACAGCACCACTCCACAAGATCATAGATATCTTTGAAATGATAGTAAAAAGTCATGCGGCTGATCCCGCAGTCCGTAGTCAGGTCGTTGATGGTGATCTTATCTAAAGGCTTCTTAAGAAGCAGATGTTTCAGGGATTCTTCCAGGGCAAGCTTGGTTGCGTTTGTCATGTCTTGCGGCCTCCTTTGGCAAGGTTATAGTTATTAATATAACATGAAAGTGCACAGAAAATCCATGTTAAGCAGTGACTTTTCTGTGGAATTATGATAAACTAAACTTTGAATATTTTGCGAAACAGAACGGAGTGTACTATGAAGAAAAAATCAGTTTGTATCCTGCTGATCTTTGCTGCCGTGATAGTACTTACTTATGTGACAGGAGAATCCTATTACAGAGGAATCAGTGAAAAAGCAGGGTTGGATAAACAGGAAGAGAAAATATATAAATACCAGTACGACATGATCGTGGACAGCCCCGATTCCCAGTTCTGGCAGGCAGTATATGACAGTGCGAAGAAAAAAGCAGCTCAGAATAATGTACTGATTGAGATCATGGGGCCGGACAGAGAAACATCCTATGATAAACTTGATTATATGAATATGAGCATTGCGGCCAAGGCGGATGGTATTATCCTGCAGTATAATGGAGAAGCCGGTCTGGAAGAAGCAATCAATACTGCAGTAAGAAAAGGAATACCGGTGGTTACAGTCATGAGTGATGCGGTGCACAGCCGCCGCCAGAGCTTTGTGGGAGTCAGCGATTATCAGCTTGGCATGGCTTACGGGGAAATTGTTGCCAAATACGTGGATGAGAACACGAAGAAGATCCTGATCCTGCAGAAACGGGACATTGATGATATGAACGAAAGTCAGATATACACTCAGATCAGCAATGCGGTGAAGATGGCAGCTGGTTCTGAGGATATTGAGATCAAGAGAAGGAATCTTCTGTCAACAGGAACCTTTGAAACAGAGGAGGCAGTTACTGATATTTTTCAGCAGAAGCGGAATGTTCCGGATATCCTTGTGTGTATGGATGAGGAGACAACGGAGTGTGCAAGACAGGCAATTCTGGATTTCAACCTTGCAGGAAAAGTGAAGATCATTGGTTATTATACATCTGAGGATATTCTGGCGGCAGTTGAAAAAGGTGTTATTTCAGTTACCTGTGATGTGGACACGACCCAGCTGGGACAGTACAGTGTGGAGGCAGTTACCAGCTATATAGAAGATGGAAGAACCAATTCTTTCTACAACGTAGACATTAATTTTCTTGACAGAATAGCAGTGAAGAAGATGAGGAGGGAGGCAGTCACAGATGAAAAAGATCCGTTGGAGTGACTTTTCTCTTGTAAGCAAGATCATGATCGAGGTTGGCGTGCTGGCAGTTTTACTGTTCAGCATCAACATGCTGTTTTATGCGCGGATCAACAACTCCATGCAGGAGATGGATGATGTGTATGCCAGCAATGCCAGATCACAGAGCTTGGGCAGGTTTTTGACGATGTGCAGGACAGTATGTACCAGTATCTGAAGGTAAAAAGCTCCCAGGCACTGATGGATTATTATCAGAATGAGGCGAAATACAGGCAGGAGCTGGAGAAGTTAAATGAACGGAATATTGATGATTCCGTAAAACTTCTGGAGAAGAAGATACGTAAGATGTCGGAATCATATCTTTCCTGTACCGCAGGAACTGTAGCTGCCAAGAGAGGCAGGAATGTGGAGAAATATAAGCAGGAATATGATGAAAGTCTGGAGCTTTACAGTTATATCCAGAGTTCTATGGATGAGCTGAACAAGCAGCTTTTTAAAGAAAATTCCCAGACTTATGCAGCTCTCCGGGCGGTTATGAGATATCTGGAGATCAGTAATATGATGATCATGCTTCTGGTGGTGATCTGTGGGATGTTCCTTCTGATCATGGCAACAAGGGAGATGTTCCTGCCGCTGACTAATATGGCAGAAACTGCACAGCTGGTAGGTCAGGGGAATTTTAATGTAAAGATGCCCCCAGCAGATTCCAGGGATGAGCTTGGAACGGTAACAAGAGCCTTTAATACCATGGTGGATAATCTTGGTCTTTACATTGCCAGGACAAAGGCCAGCATGGAAAAAGAACAGCAGATGATAGAGAGGGAGCTTTTGATGGAAACACATCTCAAGGAGGCACAGCTTAAGTATCTCCAGTCTCAGATCAATCCGCATTTCCTTTTTAATTCCCTGAATGCAGGAGTACAGCTTGCAATGATGGAGGATGCAGAAAAAACCAGTATCTTTGTGGAAAAGATGGCAGATTTTTTTCGCTACAATGTAAAGAAGGGTGAGGAAGATGCCACACTGGAGGAAGAACTGGAGGCTGTGGACAATTACATTTATATTCTGAATGTACGGTTTGCCGGGGACATCCATTTTTCAAAAAAAGTGGAATGTGATGTGGAAAATGTACGTGTTCCCAGTATGATCCTGCAGCCGGTTGTGGAAAACGCAGTCAATCATGGAATCCGGAATATAGATTGGGAAGGACATATTGATCTCAGTGTGGAGAAATGGAACGACCATATTGAGATCAGTGTTCGGGATAACGGACTGGGCATGACCGGAGAACAGATACAAAGAGTACTGTCAAAAAAAGTCCACAGCAGTTCAGGCGAGGGTGATTCCACGGGAATTGGAATGAATAATGTGATCAGCGTCTGGAACTGTATTATGAGCGGGACGGATTAATGGAAATATACAGTGAAGGTGAAGGAATGGGAACAGAGGTAGTGATCAATATTCCTCTGGAGAGGAGCGAAAAAAATGTACAGAATCCTGATTGCTGATGATGAGGGATCATGCTGGAATCCCTGAAAAATATTATAAGTTCCAACTATGGAAATGAATGTGAGATCCATACAGCCAAGACAGGCCGTGTGGTTGTGGAGGAGGCGGAGAAATATCCGCCGGATATCTGCTTTATGGACATTCAGATGCCGGGCTTAAGTGGGATCCAGGCAATCCGGGAAATTCAGAAATTTAACAGATCTGTGGTCTTTGTGATCATTACAGCCTATGATAAATTTAATTATGCCAAGGAAGCGGTAAATCTTGGAGTTATGGAATTTCTTACCAAGCCGGTAAACAAAAAGGTGATTCTGGAAATATGCTCCAAAGCTATGGAAAAGGTAGATTCCACAAGACAGAAGCGAAGCGATGATCTCCGTATCCGTGAAAAGCTGGAGACAGTTGTACCCATGATCGAGAGCGGATATATCAATAATATTCTTCTGCAGGATGATTTTCAGACATATCAGGATAATTACAGGGAGCTTCTGGATATCCGGGAAGAATATGGATATATGATCGTGGCTGAATTCGGGGATTCCACAGAAAATGGCGTTCTTACCAATGCGGTGGGGGCCAGTGTGAAGGCAAACAAATTTTATTCCACATTCCGGGAAATCGCTCAGGGATTTTTTGAATGTCTGGTAGGACCCATTATGGGAAACCGTATTGTACTGCTTGTTCCGCACCGTAATTCCAGGGAGTCCTATGAGGAACGTGTGGAGGTTGTAACAAGAACCAGAAACATGGTACATAAGCTGGAAAGCAGGATCGACAGTAAATTTCGCTGTGGTATCGGCCGGGTGAAGGAGATGGGAAGCACCATGAAAGAATCCTTCAAGGAGGCCATGATCGCACTTCGGGAAAGCACCAGCCATGTTATACATATTGAGGATGTTCCGGCTGCACAGAAATATGACGGCGAATATCCAAGAGATCTGGAACGTCGCTATGAAAAGCGGGTGATGGATAAGGATGTGGCAGGAGCTTTAAGCTGTGCCGAGGAATTTATCCGGTGGATGGAGAAGCAGCCGGGAGTAGATCTGGAGGACATGCGCATCAAGATTCTGGAGCTTGTGATGGGAGTGGAAAAAGGCCTTTTTTGCAGGTACCGTGAAATATGCGATCAGCTGCCGCAGAAATTATATTCATGAGATCCAGGAATATACAGATATAGAAGGAATGAAAAAATGGTTCCTGGGCAAAACATCAGAAATCTGCAGTAACATGGAAAGTGCAAGGGAAAAAGAAGCGGTTTCTATTATCGAAAAAGCAAAGTCCTATATTCGGGACAATTACAAAAAAGATATTTCACTGGATGAGGTGTCACGGGAGGTGGATATCAGCCCTTATTATTTCAGCAAGCTTTTTAAGCAGGAGACCGGAGGAAATTTTATAGAGTATCTTACAGAAGTGCGGCTTCGGAATGCAAGAGAACTTCTCAAGGATTCAGGGCTTTCCATCAAGGAGATCTGTGCGGAATCCGGATACAGCGACCCCAATTATTTCAGCAGGATATTCAAAAAATACGAAGGCGTGACACCAAGTGAATTCAGAGAGAGGTTGAGGTAGACAATATGAGCGGGGGGAAAATGATCAGGAAGCTGTTGATCTTGCTGTGTCTGTTGACATTGATGCTGAATGGCTGCGCTTCCGAAAAAACAAAGCAGACAGCTGCACAGGAAACCGATACAGAGGAAGACAGTGGTGAAAAGAAAATTCAGATCGGTCTTACAGTGGATTCCTTTGTTATTGAGAGGTGGATTCGTGACAGGGATGCATTCGTGGCAACCGCAAGGGAATTGGGAGCGGAAGTGAATGTTCAGGATGCGGGAGCAGATACAAAAGAGCAGATCAGCCAGATCGACTATTTTATCAAGAAGCATATGGATGTGATCGTGATCATTGCCAGAGACTGCAAGGCATTATCTGAGGCTGTGGAGCGTGCCCACAATGTAGGGATCAGGGTGATCTCCTATGACCGTATGGTAAATGATGCGGATACAGACATGTATATTTCCTTTGATAACCGGAAAGTCGGAGAGGTCATGGCACAGTCCATGATGGAAGCGATCCCTAATGGCGGAAAGATTTTTATGGTCCAGGGATCTGCTTCAGATAACAATGTGGACATGGTAAAAGAGGGATTTGAAGACACTCTGAAAAACAGTGATCTGAAGGTGGTTTACGAGGCCAACTGTGAGGGCTGGGTCGCGGAGCTGGCAGCAGATTATGTGGAGGAGGCACTGGAAGAGTACCCCGATGTAAAGGGAATCATGTGTGGAAATGATGATATTGCCAGCCAGGTGATACAGGTTCTTGCGGAAAACCAGCTTGCCGGACAGGTGATCGTGGTAGGCCAGGATGGTGATCTGGCTGCATGTCAGCGTATTGTAGAAGGAACCCAGTACATGACAGCATTTAAATCTATCGAAGATCTGGCATGCCAGGCAGCTGAATATGCGGTGAAGATGGCAGAAGAGGGAAAGCTTCCGTCAGATGTGACAGATACCATGAACGATGGAAGCTATGATATCCCGGCGAAGGTGCTGGAACCGGTTGCCGTTACAAGGGATAATATTGATGAGGTGATCATTAACGGCGGTTTCCACAGAAGGGATGAAGTATATCTCAATACAGATTATGATACAGAGTAATGCAGAACAGATTGCATACCGGCATATATGTGGTGGTGAAATTCTGCAAGTAATGTGGCAGTGTATCCATATGCGCAATAATACACAATTATGACAAAAATCAATAGCAGATTTTTGGTGCAAAAATGTCTTGCCTGATGCAGGGCATTTTTCTTTTGCAAAAAAATGTCTCTGTCCTTGCCAACTATGTCCAGACAGTCCTGTGCTATAGTAACATCATCAAAGGAAACGTGATTCCAAAAACAAATAATGAAACGGAGGATTTTACAATGAAAAGAAAAATGGTATCTGCACTTCTTTGCGCAACAATGGTAGCTGGTATGGTGGTAGTTCCGGCAGCAACAGCACAGGCAGCAGACAAGAAACTGATCGGTGTTACCATGCCGACCAAGGATCTCCAGAGATGGAACCAGGATGGCGATAACATGAAGAAAGAGCTGGAGGCAGCAGGATATGAGGTAGACCTTCAGTATGCATCCAATGATGTAAGCACACAGGTTTCCCAGCTTGAGAACCAGGTAGCAAACGGATGTGACCTTCTGGTTGTGGCATCCATCGATGGAAGCAGCCTTGGCGAGCCTCTGAAACAGGCCAAAGAAAAAGGAATTCCGGTTATCTCTTATGACCGTCTTCTTATGAATTCCGATGCAGTAACCTATTATGCAACATTTGATAACTACAAAGTAGGTCAGAAACAGGGCGAGTACCTGGTAGATGCACTGGATCTTGACAATCAGGACGGACCATTCAATATTGAGCTGTTCACAGGAGATCCTGGCGATAACAACTGTAACTTCTTCTTCGGTGGTGCAATGGATGTTCTCCAGAAATACATCGATGACGGTAAGCTGGTAGTAAAATCCGGTCAGACAGAGTTCGAGCAGGTTGCTACAGCTAACTGGGACAGTGCAAAAGCACAGGACAGAATGGATACTATCATCGCAGGTAACTACTCTGACGGAACAAACCTTGACGCAGTTCTCTGCTCCAACGATTCCACAGCCCTTGGTGTTGAGAATGCACTGGCAGCTTCCTACACAGGAGAATATCCGATCATTACTGGTCAGGACTGTGACACACCAAACGTTAAGAACCTTGTAGCAGGAAAACAGGCAATGTCTGTATTCAAAGATACAAGAGCTCTTGCATCTGCAGTAGTAAAAATGGTTGACTCCATCATGAAAGGTGAGGAGCCGGAAGTGAACGATACAAAATCCTATGATAACGGAACCGGTGTCATCCCGACATACCTTTGCGATCCGGTTGTTGTTACAACAGATAACTACAAAGAGATCCTGATCGACTCCGGATACTACACAGAGGATCAGATCAAATAATCAGAATTTTTAAGAAAGAAATTTATCACATGCAGGCGGGGAATATAACCGCCTGCATGAACAGTGGAAAGGGAGGGAAATTGAGTTGGCTAAGATACTTCTGGAAATGAAAAATATCACCAAAACTTTCCCAGGTGTAAAGGCACTGGATAATGTTAATCTCCAGGTCGAGGAAGGCGAGATCCACGCACTGGTAGGTGAGAACGGTGCCGGTAAATCTACATTAATGAATGTATTAAGTGGTATATATCCGTACGGCTCGTATGAAGGAAATATTATTTACGATGGTGAGATCTGTAAATTTAACACCATCAAAGACAGTGAACATAAAGGAATTGTGATCATTCACCAGGAACTGGCACTGATCCCGTATATGACTATCGGTGAAAACATGTACCTGGGCAATGAAAGAGGCAGGAGCTTTTCCATTAACTGGAATGAAACTTATGGGGAAGCAGATAAATATTTGAAAATAGTGGGACTGGAGGAATCCTCCAGAACTTTGATCAAGGATATCGGTGTAGGTAAACAGCAGCTGGTTGAGATCGCAAAGGCACTTGCAAAGAATGCAAAGCTGCTCATTCTGGATGAGCCTACCGCATCACTGAACGAAGATGACTCCAAAGCTCTTCTGGATCTTCTTCTGAAATTCAAGAAGCAGGGAATGACCTCTATCATCATTTCCCATAAATTAAATGAGATTTCCTATGTGGCAGATAAGATCACAGTTATCCGAGATGGATCTACCATTGAAACACTGGATAAAAAGAAAGACGATTTTTCTGAGCAGAGGATCATTCAGGGAATGGTTGGACGTGAGATGACAGACCGGTTCCCGAAACGTCCAAATGTAAAGATCGGCGATGTTTCCATGGAAGTTAAGAACTGGAATGTTTACCATCCTCTGTATACAGAACGTAAGGTGGTAAATAACGTATCCTTTAAAGTACATAAAGGAGAGGTTGTCGGTATTTCAGGACTGATGGGAGCAGGACGTACAGAATTGGCCATGAGTATTTTTGGCAAGAGCTATGGAACTAAGATTTCCGGCCAGGTGTTCATGAATGGAAAAGAAGTGAAGCTGAATACAGTTCAGGAGGCTATTGACAACAAGCTCGCCTATGTTACAGAGGATCGAAAAGGAAACGGATTGATCCTTTCCAAGTCCATAAAGATGAACACTACGCTTGCAAACATGTCCGGTATCAGTAATGGAAAAGTGATCGATACGGATAAAGAATACGCAGTTGCTGAGGAATACAGGAAGAAACTGAAAACCAAGTGTCCGACAGTTGAGCAGAATGTCGGAAACCTGAGCGGTGGTAATCAGCAGAAGGTCCTTCTTGCAAAATGGATGTTTGCAGAGCCGGATATTCTGATTTTGGATGAACCTACAAGAGGTATTGACGTAGGTGCCAAATATGAAATCTACTGTATCATCAATGACCTGGTCGCAGCAGGAAAATCTGTGATCATGATCTCTTCTGAGCTTCCGGAAGTGCTTGGAATGTCAGACAGAATCTATATCATGAACGAGGGCAGATTCGTAGGTGAGGTAAGTGGTGAGGAAGCTACATCTGAGCTGATCATGTCCAGGATCGTGAAGTCAGGTAAAGGAGAGTAAGAAGATGGAGAAAAAGATTAGTTTTTCAGAAATATTAAAAAAATATACCATGGTCATTGTTCTGGTATTTGTTGTGATCATGTTTTCTGTGAACACAAAGGGCGTTATGCTTCTTCCGCAGAATGTAAATAACCTGGTAGCCAGAATGCATATGTATTTATTCTTGCAACCGGTATGCTGTTCTGTATTTTAACAGGTGGTAACATCGATCTGTCAGTTGGTTCTGTTGTATGCTTTGTTGCTGCTGTCGGTGGTAAGATGATGGTTCTCAACAGTATGAACCCGTATCTCACTATGATCGTGATGCTTCTTGTGGGTATTGCCATTGGTGCATGGCAGGGATTCTGGATCGCTTATGTACGAATTCCTCCATTTATTGTTACTCTGGCAGGTATGCTTGCTTTTCGTGGCCTTTCCAACGTAGTTCTGGAAGGACAGACCCTGGCCCCGATGCCGGATGCTTATCTGGCTCTGTTCAATAACTATATTCCGGACTTCCTTGGTGGAGGTGAAGGATTTAACAGAACATGTTTTGTAGTTGGCATTATTGTCTGCATCGTCTATGTTGCACTTGTTATGAAAAACCGTGCAGACCGTGCAAAAAAAGGCTACAGTGTTGAGTCTTTCGGTGGTGTTGCAGTGAAGATGGTTCTGATCTGTGCAGTTGTTCTTGCATTCATGTTCAGACTTGCTCAGTACAAAGGTATCCCGAATTCCCTTCTCTGGGTTGTAGTGATCATCGCAATCTATACATACATTGCTTCCAAGACTACAACAGGTCGTTATTTTTATGCAGTTGGCGGTAATGAGAAGGCAACAAAGCTTTCCGGTATTGACACAAACAAGGTTTATTTCCTTGCTTACCTGAACATGGGCCTTCTGGCAGCTATTGCAGGTATGGTGACAATGGCCAGACTGAACTCATCCAACCCACAGGCAGGTACAAACTTCGAGATGGATGCGATCGGTGCATGTTTCATCGGTGGTGCTTCTGCTTATGGTGGTACCGGTACAGTTCCCGGTGTTATCATCGGTGCCTCCTTATGGGTGTTCTGAACTTGGTATGAGTATCATGGGTATTGACCAGAATATCCAGAAGGTTGTCAAAGGTATGGTTCTTCTTGCAGCCGTTATCTTCGATGTTGTAAGTAAGAGAAAATCCTTTATCGTAAAATAATAAAAATGAATGAAGTTTAGCAGCAGGCTTTCGGAAAGATTTGAAGCCTGCTGCTTTTTTGCATAGGAAATTATTCTGCAACAAGATTCTTTTTTTGCTGTTGTTTTATGTGAGAGTTTTTTGCCAGATTTTGTGGTTTTATGGGGGATATGCTTGTTTTTGGGGGAGCGTTATATTATAATAAGGGAAAGTTAGTGATTTACGATTTTGTGTTGTCGGGAGGCTGTGATGGGAAATACAGTGACGATTTGTTTTGCGAATAATAAGGGCGGCAGCGGGAAGTCTACCAGCTGTTCCAATGTAGGTGCGGCACTGGCCGGTATGGGGAAGAAGGTTCTTCTTGTGGACGGCGATATGCAGCTGAATCTTTCCCTTTCATTTTTTGATGAAGAAGAAGTTCTGAAAATGGCTGCCGGGGAAAAAAATCTCTACTATGCCATTGGTCATCAGTCGGATCTCAGTGATTTTATCGTGCATACGAAGTATGAGAATCTGGATCTGGTTCCGTCGTCTACGCTGATGAGTTCCGTGGAATATGAGCTTTTTACGAAATGGCAGAGAGAATTTATCCTGCGGAAATGCCTGCAGAAGATCAAGGATTCCGGGGTGTATGATTACATTCTCATCGATGCACCGCCGACTCTTGGCGGCTGGGTGATGAATATCCTGTGTGCATCGGATTACGTTCTGGTTCCAGTGGAGGCCAGCCCGTGGGGCATGTTTGGGCTTGCAAATATGTTTGATTTTCTGAATGAGGTCCGTGAGATCGCTCCGCGCTTCAGGTTCTGGGAATCGTGGTGACCAAGGCAGATGCCAGAAAGAATTATTTCAAACAGACCATGGAGACTTTGAAAGAGATGGAAGGAATCTATCTTTTCGAATCCTTTATCCGTGTGGACAGCTCTATCGAATGGTCACAGGACAGCAGCGAGCCGGTTGTGGAATTCAAAAAAAGCAGCCGCAGCGCAAAAGAATACATAGCATTGGCAGAGGAGGTAATGGATCGTGTCAGTAGGTAAAGCAAGCATCGCAAGAGCAGTAAATGCAGAGAAAACAGCAAAGACAGAAGAGAAAGTTACAGAGGTAAAAGTGACAGAAAAGCCGACAGAAGTAAAGACAGAAACAGGAGAGAAAGCTGCTGAAAAAACAGTCGAAAAGAAAACCACAGCGAAAGCTCCGACAAAGAAGACCACAGCAAGGAAAGCAGCCACAACAAAAACAAACAGCAAAGAAAACCAACCACCAGAAAGACAACAACACGAAAAACTGCAGCTAAGAAAACAGCCGCCGCAGAAACCACAACAGGAACCGTAGCTCAGAATGTGATCAGTGGAGGAAACGCCGATGAACTTCAGGCCAAGTTCCTCACCCCAAAGAAAGACGAGCCGGACAACAACCAGCCGGTAGGAATCAAGGATGAGCTTCCGGTTTATCTGCTGTAATATTTACTGGATTTTTTGAAAAATAAGTAACAAATAAAAAAGACTGCCATATATCCACATCATTTGTGATATACAGCGGTCTTTTATTTTTATCCCATAATAATCCCAGTGGGACAGCGAAGCGCCTCCCACGTCCGTACGTCACAGTCATCATTCAACCCATTCTGTCTTGATGAATCTGGCGTGCCCAAGAGGGTGGGAGCTTTAGCGTTGGGACGAAATCATTCCGACAAGCTGCACGCCCCAAACTGCGGAAAATCTGTCCCGAATCAGTTGGCGTAGCCCGCTACGCCGCCCTCATCCGAAACAGATTTTCCACAGTTTGTGACGCACATCTTGCCGAAAGCATTTTTCGTCCCAACGCTAGGAGGTCTTCGGGCTTCGCAACTCTGAGATGACCCTCCCTCGTATCTTATTTACATATTGTAATACGCAGCATACAATCCATTCTTCTCAAGCAGCTCAGCATGTGTACCGCGTTCGGCGATACCATCCTCTGTGATCACAATGATCTCATCCGCATCACGGATCGTAGAAAGCCGGTGCGCGATCGTAATGGTAGTACGATTTTTTGAAAGCTCCTCCAGACTCTTCTGGATCCAACGTTCGCTTTCGTTATCCAGAGCGCTGGTGGCCTCATCCAGGATCAGGATCGGAGGATTCTTAAGGAATACACGTGCAATGGAGATCCGCTGCTTCTGTCCACCGGAAAGGCGTGTGCCACGTTCTCCGACATAAGTGTCGTATTTATCCGGAAGCTCCATGATAAAGTCATGGATACTCGCACATTTGGCGGCTTTGATGATCTCTTCATCGGAAGCTCCGGGCTTTCCGTAGGCAATATTATCCTTGATGGTTCCATCAAAAAGATAGACATCCTGCTGTACCATACCGATCTGGCTTCGAAGGCTCTTAAGAGTCAGCCCGCGGATATCCTTTCCGTCTACAGTAATGGAACCGCCGGTCACATCATAAAATCTGGGCAGGAGAGAGCAGATCGTGGTTTTTCCGCTTCCGGAAGGTCCCACCAGGCAATGGATTTTCCAGCCGGGATATCAATAGAGATATCGGAAAGCACAGGAGTTTCATCATCGCTATAATGAAAAGAAACATGGTCGTAACGCACATGTCCTTTCACGTCCGTAAGCTCCGCAGCGTTGTCTGCATCCCTGATCTCGGATTCTGTTTCCATTACATCCAGGAAACGGCGGAAACCGGAAAGACCCTTCTGCATCATTTCCACAAGTTCCACCAGGATCTGGATGGGGCTGATAAAGATTCCGATATACAGGGCATACATGGCAAGATCTGCAGTCTGCATTTCACCCTGAGCGATCAGATAGCCGCCGTAAACAAGAGTTACCAGGTACATCATGCCCTGGAAGAAAAGATTGGAACTCATGAAGCTTCCCATGCAGTGATAATTATCTCTTTTGGAAACAAGGAACGCTTCATTGCTTTTCTTAAATTTGGCACGTTCGATGTCCTCGTTTGCGAAGGACTGCACCACGCGGATTCCGGAAAGCGTATCCTGAAGACTGGCATTTACATCTCCGATCTTACGACGGTTTTCCATGAAGTTTCCTGCATTTTTGCATTCTGGCGGAAGGAAAACACAAACATTACGATCACCAGGAGGATCAGCGGCAGTGCAAGCTTCTTGTTGATAAAGACCAGGAAGATAAAAGCACCGACGATCTTTACCAGAGAGATAAAAAGATTCTCAGGACCATGATGTGCAAACTCGGAAATGTCAAAAAGGTCACTGACCAGCTTGCTCATCATCTGACCGGAATTATTCCTGCTGTAATAGGAAAAAGACAGCTCCTGGTAATGGTCAAAAAGCTCCCGGCGCATATCACGTTCCATCTTTGCACCCATCATATGTCCCTGATAGGTTACATAATATTTGCAGAGACTCTGCACAATGTACATAACAAAAAGAGAAGCTGCAATCACAGGGAGGGCATGAAGAATAATATCCTTATCCTGTGTAAAGAGAGTTTTTGTCATAGTACGAAGAATCTGGGGATAAGCAAGATCTACCAGACTGATAACGGCTGCACAGATCAGGTCAATAAAAAAGACCGCTTTGTACGGGCCGTAGTAGTGGATGAATTTCTTGATGGTATTCATCGGAAAAGTACCTCCGTTTTTATGAAATGTATAGTGTGGTCTGGGCAAAAAACATTGCTGCCGGACATTCTATGTTCATCTTATCATAAGTAAGAATAAAGTCAAGATAAGTGAATTTCCGGTCTGTTTCGTTTCTGCATACTTTCTGAGAATAGAAGCTATATGGCTGCTGTTCACAGGGAATATTCCACGAGGGATTGCTGGCAACGGAGCGGATCGTGATATGAGGAGATATATTTTTGGGAAAAAATCAAATTACTCCTTGACACAGAAGAACAAAACCCGTATAGTGTATTTCAGATTTGGTGTGTAACTGATAAGCAGGCATTAACCAGTCATAAATGTTATTATTTGACGTTTATGGGGGTTGGTGTCTTTTTTTGTTGCCCACTTAAAAGACTCCCGCTCCAAAACGTCGAAAGAAAAGGAGAGAAAACATGAAAGACAAGATTTTCGGAGTTTTGCAGCGAGTGGGACGTTCCTTTATGCTTCCCATAGCAATCCTTCCTGTGGCAGGCCTGCTTCTTGGATTCGGCAGTTCCTTCACAAATGAAACAACCATTGCAACCTACGGACTTCAGAAGATTCTGGGAGACGGAACGATTTTACATGCACTCCTGATCATTATGAACAAAGTCGGAAGCGCGGTATTTGATAACCTGCCGCTGATCTTTGCAGTAGGTGTGGCCATCGGTATGGCAAAAAAAGAGAAAGAGGTAGCAGCTCTTTCTGCACTGATCGCTTACTTCGTTATGAATGTAGCCATCAATGGTATGCTGGTAGTAAATGGTAAGATCACAGCAGACGGACAGATCGCAAAAAGCGTTCTGGAAGGTACTGTAACCTCTGTCTGCGGCATTCAGTCCTTACAGATGGGTGTGTTTGGCGGTATCATCGTCGGCCTTGGTGTTGCGGCTTTGCACAACCGTTTTCATAAGATCGTGCTTCCAAACGCACTTTCCTTCTTCGGTGGTTCCAGATTTGTGCCCATCATTTCCACCATTGTATATATGTTTGTGGGAATCCTGATGTATTTCGTATGGCCGGCAGTCCAGAACGGTATTTATGCTCTGGGCGGTCTTGTAACAGGCAGCGGCTATATCGGAACTCTGATCTTCGGTATTATCAAACGTGCGCTGATCCCCTTCGGACTTCATCACGTATTTTATATGCCATTCTGGCAGACAGCCGTTGGCGGGACTATGGAGGTTGCAGGCCAGATGGTACAGGGCGGACAGAACATCTTTTTCGCCCAGCTTGCAGATTCCGCAAATGTAGCGCATTTCAGCGCAGATGCAACAAGATATTTTTCCGGAGAGTTCATTTTCATGATCTTCGGTCTTCCGGGAGCAGCTCTTGCCATGTACCGCTGTGCAAAGCCTGAGAAGAAAAAAGCAGCAGGCGGACTTCTTCTTTCCGCAGCCCTTGCATGTATGCTTACAGGAATCACAGAGCCACTGGAGTTCTCTTTCCTGTTTGTAGCTCCTGCATTGTTTGCGGTACAGGTTGTTCTTGCAGGCGCGGCTTATATGATCGCACATATGCTGAACATTGCAGTAGGACTTACCTTTTCCGGCGGTTTCCTTGATCTGTTCCTGTTCGGGATCCTTCAGGGAAATGCAAAGACAAGCTGGCTCAGGATTATCCCGGTAGGTATCATTTACTTTATTCTCTATTATGTGATCTTCACCTTCCTGATCAAAAAGTTCAACTTCAAGACTCCGGGACGTGAGGATGACGACACAGAAACAAAGCTTTACACAAAAGCAGATGTAAACGCGAGAAAAGAAGCCGGAAAAGCCGGTGAAGCAGCAGGAAGCACATCCGCAGATCCGGTAAGTGAAGCCATCACAGCCGGTCTTGGCGGAAAGAAAAACATCAGTGATGTGGACTGCTGTGCAACAAGACTCCGTATCACCGTCCATGATGCAGCAAGAGTTAACGACGACATTCTGAAAACAACAGGCTCCAGAGGAATCGTGAAAAAAGGCCAGGGCGTGCAGATCATCTACGGTCCGCAGGTAACTGTGATCAAATCCAAGCTGGAGGATTATCTGGAGACAGCGCCGAATGAATATTTTGAAGGTGCAAATGAGAAAGAAACAGACAATGCGGAAAATCAGGCTCAGTCTGATACAGAGCGTACAGCAGAAAGTACAGGTGAGGCTGCTCAGAACACAGCTCCGACATCCGAAGCCAACACGCAGCCGGAGAAAAAGGTTCTCAGAACAGCGATTGTCTACAGCCCGGTAACCGGTATCGCCGCAGACCTTTCCACAGCGCCGGATGAAGGCTTTGCGGAAGGAATGATGGGAGAGGGTGCTGTAGTCACACCGAAGGACCCGGTGATCTGTGCTCCGGAAGACGGCGAGGTAGAGTTTATTTTTGACACAAAGCATGCCATCGGATTCCAGACAGATACAGATCTTCCTATGCTCCTCCATATCGGCATTGACACTGTAAAGCTGGAAGGAAAAGGCTTTGAGATCCTGGTAGAGCAGGGACAGCATGTAAAAAAAGGCGAGCCGTTGATGAAGATTGACATCCCGTATCTTACAGAAAACGCTCCGTCCTTATGTTCTCCGATCCTTTGCACAGAGATCGAGGATAATCAGAGAGTACGCCTTCTTGCCAATGGAGAGATCAAGCAGGAGAGCCGCTGTTCGCAGTAGAGACTGTGGAAGAATAGGAAATTTTTCAGCAATAATATAGAGGATTGGTTTTGTGAAAAGCGCGCCTAATGCCCGGGCGCGCTTTTCCTGTGGCAAAGAAAATAACTGTCTGTCAGAAGGGCTTTACACAAAAGAAAGATTCTGTTACGATAAAGAAAATCAACAGCTGCAGACAAAAATGTCGACTGAAATCCGGGGCAGACAGTGGTGGAATGTGGAAAAGCAGCAGGATATATAAAAATGGTGGGGAAAAGATGTACAGAGTGAGCAAGGTATTGAACAATAACGGCATCATTGCCATAAATATGGAAGAAAACCAGGAATATGTACTTCTGGGAAAAGGTGTGGGATTTGGAAAGAAGGTCAGCCAGCGTTTTGAGGCTCCGGCAGACTGTACTATTTACAGGCTGGCTCAGGAGACAGAACGTGGCTCAGCAAAAGAACTGGCAAAGAGCGTAGCACCGGAATTTCTGGAGATCGCAGATGAGATATTGAGAGAAGCTGAGAAGACCTTTGGGGATACCATAGACAGAAGGATCCTGTTTCCCCTTGCTGATCATATTTCCTTTGCAGTGGGACGTATCCGGAATCATGAGCAGATCAGCAATCCCCTGACGGATGATATCAAGGTGCTTTTTTACAGCGAATTCAAGGTGGCGGAGGTATTGAAGAAGATCCTGAAGGAGCGGATGGATATTGAGATCGACGAGCATGAGGTGGGATATGTGGCACTTCATATTCACTCAGCACTTGGAGATGAAAAGGTGTCTGTTGCCATGCAGACAGCAAGAACGGTACGGGAATGCATCGCCATGATCGAGATGGCCACAGGAAGAAAGATCGATGTGATCTCCCTGTCCTACAACCGTATGATGAACCATATCAAATATATGGTAGCCCGTGTCTCCACAGGGGAGACACTGAAGCTGGATATGAATGAATATATAGAAGAAAAATATCCGGAATCCTACAGGATCGCAGAGGATGTCTGCGAGAGCCTGGGCAAAAGCTTGGGCAAAAGCTGGACCCTATCGAGATCGGTTATCTTGCCATGCATATTGAGCGGACAGTGGAACAATAAATGTAAGTGGCTGATCCGCCTCAGGGATTTACACAATAAATTCAATAGCTTTTTTGACAGCAGTACTCATGGCAGTACTGCTGTTTGTGACTAAGCAGACCTCTCTCTGAGGGAGCGGCTCCTTAAGCTGAAGGGCAAAAATCTTCCCGTCATTGATCACTTCCCGGGCAAGGGGCTCGGGGTAAAAGCCGATTCCCAGATTGTGGACGATCATGGGAAGGACCTGGTCTGTAGTTGCTGCCTCGATGTCAGGATGAAAAGAAACACGGTTTTCCATAAAGTAATTCATATACATTTCTCTGGTGCTGGTCCCTTCCGCAAGACCTACAAAGGGCAGATCCTGAAGCTCATGGATGCTGATAGGGGCAGTGGTCAGATCCTTATATTTGCTTCCGCATACAAGGATCTCCCGGTAACGCAGGAGACTTTTTTTCTGTAAAGGTTTGCGGATGGAGATCGGAGTGGTGACAATAGCGAAATCCACCGCATAATTTTTCAGTGCCTGTACTGCCTGAGGAGTAGAATGGTTAAAGAGGCGCAGGCGAACATGGGGATATTGCTCGCGGAACAGCTCCAGCTTTTCCAGAAGGATCAGACGCAGGGCATTTTCGCTGGCGCCGATGGAAACCAGACCATGCTCCAGCTCTCCGTTCTGGCGGATCTCCTCCTCGCCGAGGGACAGCTGCTCAAAAGCCAGGGCAACGTGTTCATAAAGCTGGCGGCCTTCCGGTGTAAGTGCGATTCCTTTGTTGGAGCGGAGAAAGAGCGTACATTTCAGCTCCTGCTCCAGGTTGTTCATACAGCGGGTGATATTTGGCTGGTTGTTGTGAAGAGCTCTTGCCGCCTTGGTAAAGCTCTTATACTGGGCTACATAATAAAAGATCCGGTAGTAGTCGTAAGTGATCATGTATTGTCTCCATCCTGTGATATGATTTTAATATGTTTACGATATTAATAATACTTTTTACATTTGCTTCTGAGCAAACTATAATACACCCGAGGAAAAAAATCAATGACAGGAGTGATTTAGAGTGGTTTCAGGAGGCGGAAAGCTGCAAAATGCGGACCGGCAGATGTCAGAAGCTTTTATCACAAGTGTATTTCTGGCAATGTCCGGCGGATTTCAGGATGCCTACACATACTTTACAAGAGATGAGGTGTTTTCCAACGCCCAGACAGGCAACGTGGTTCTGATGAGCCAAAATTTTATGACAGGACAGTGGGGAGACGGTTTAAGGTACCTGTTCCCTGTTTTAGCCTTTGCCATTGGTGTTGTAGCGGCGGAGCGGATCCAGAGTACCTTTAAATATGCAAAAAAACTTCACTGGAGGCAGATGATCCTGCTGATCGAGATCCTGATCCTTTTTGCGGTGGGATTTATGCCGGGAGAATTGGATATGCTAGCAACCGTACTGGTATCCTTTTCCTGCGCCATGCAGGTACAGACTTCCGGAAGGTGGGCGGTTATTCCTATGCAAGCACCATGTGCATCGGAAATTTACGAAGCGGCACGGCGGCGTTGTCCGTGTATTGTCGTGAAAAACGTCCGGAACAGCTGAAGCAGGCTCTTTATTATTTCGGAATAATTTTCTTTTTTGCCATTGGAGCCGGTGGCGGAGGAAATCTGTCCATGAGGCTGGGGATCCCGGCAATCTGGGTATCGGATGTTTTGCTTCTGATCAGCTTTATTCTGATGTTTTCCAGTAAACATAGAGATTAGAAAGGGTGAGGAATTGTGGAAAACAGCACATTATTCCCAAGAGAGGAAAAGGCGGAGCTTTTATTTGAAAAGATCCTGAAGGATCCGGAGGCGTGCAGACGGCTGACGGAGACCTTCTATGAATCCATGGATGCGGATACAGACATAGAATGCGGATATCTTCCTCCGGAAAAATTCGCCTATGCATTGCTGGACGCATATAAAAACCGTGATCTGACAGCTCTCCTTATGGCGATCTGCCAGAACAGTATGTTTGATCTTCTGCGAAATTCTTTTCTGGCACCGTTCAGGTTCAATGCAGATGGACAGGAGAATCCGGTATTTCTCACAGATGAAAAAGGAAATTTTCTGCGGGAAAAGGGAATCCATGTAAGTGACAGAGATTACGACCGGTTCCGCAGGATATACAGGGAGAAGCAGGGCGTAAAGATGTATCTGGCGTATGGCTATCGGAAGCGCCATGCCTATGATGAAGCTACCATGGAAGTAGAAGAGTACAAAATGGGCGAACATATCGGTGTGCTGCTGGTGTATGAGCTTCCGGACAGCGTAAAGGAAAAAGAAACGGAGGCACAGGCCTATGCGGCTGTATGGGATATCATGATGGCAATTCAGAAGAAGCTTCCAAGAGCTTTTGTGTATTATGGGCAGGATTCTGTGGAGGATGGTGGAAAACGTTATGACGGATTGGGCGTTTTTCTCCCCATCCATAAATTTGCGGACCGCCTGGAAAAAATGATCGGGATCGCGGATGAGATCGTAATGAAATAGAATGTACAAAAAAGGACTGCTTTTGTATTGCTCCGGTTATCAGAAGGATAGCTGATGACCGGAAGCTACAGAAAGCAGTCCTTTTTGTTTGCCCGTCAGGTGCAGTAGCGGAACATTTTGTCCGTAAGGATCCTGCGAAAATAAGGCCCAGGGGAAGAGCAACAATGATCAGAATCGCAGCTGCAAACCAGGAGGCGGAAACATTCAGGGACATGATTCCCAGATTGTAGATTGCCCGGTAGAGATAAAGTCCGGGAACCATGATCACAATGGATGGTACGGTAATGGAAATCCTGGGATATCCCACTTTGGTTTTGATGAGGGAGGCCAGAAGTCCGGCTGTCAGTGCTCCGAAAAAAGCCGCGGCAGCAGGTGGGAAACCGGCAAGATCAACAAGCTCCAGACGTAAAGTGTTGGACAGTGCGCCGATGAATGCGGCAGCTGCGGCTAGACGGACAGGGCTGTTGAACATGACCGAAAAGCCGAATACCCCGCAGAAGCTTGCCAGAAGCCGGAACAGGATCCTCTGAGCTGCCGAAAGCTCCAGAGGCAGGAAATCCACAGGCTTCAGATGAAGAAGCAGTGCCATCAGCCAGGCAGAGACAGCAGCCACCATTACAACAATAATGGCGTAGGCCAGTCGTTCCAGACCGGAACGCATATCCAGCTTGGCAAGGTCGATCCCGCTTGTGATAAACGGAAAGCCCGGAATGATAAACAGCATGGAACAGATGTATCCGGCCTCATGCTGGACGGAAATGTGGAACAGAAGCTCTGCCAGCTTCAGGAAGCCTGCATATACAAGACAGGCGGAGGAAACAGAAACTGCAATGCACATAAACAGAGTAAAATGATGCTTGCCAAGCTTGCAGCGGATGGCGTTTCCGATGCCTGCGCCTGCAAAAGCCAGGATCATTTCCAGCGGGCCACCGCCCAGAAGAAAAGTAAATGCACCACAGGCCAGTGCAGAAGCCAGTCCCAGGGCGGCAGGGGAATAAAGCCCGTGGATCCGCTCGATCTCATCTAACTGACTGTGCAGTGCTTCACCGCTCATATGGATACCCTCCGCAGGAAAATCACTGACAAAATGTTCCAGCCTGTTCAGCCTGGAAGTATTTACGCCGGTGGTAGTCAGACTAAGTGCATGGGAAAAACTGCTCTCACCGTCAAAGCAGGTGTAGCTTATGGACATCAGTCCGATATCTGCGGAGCAGGTGATACCAAGTGCTTCTGACAAGGTATTCATGGAACTCCGTACCCGCCAGGCACCGGTCCCACAGGAGAGAAGCATCATGCCTGTACGGCCGATCAGGGAAGCTTTTTCGGAAAGAGAAGCTTCGGTAATGGGCTGGCTGTTCCTGGTACTTACGTAGTTGTGCCAAGGGATTTCCATATGATTACGTTTGATCAGAATATCTGACATAGAAATCACTTCTTTCTATATATTAAAATCATATAGTTGCTATTATAAATATATATAATAACTATAATCAGATATATTGTAGCCATTATTCTGAAAAAGTCAAGTATAGATGGAGTAAAATCTGACAGTACCAAACGTCACTGTTAAAGATTTATCATTTTTTTGCGGAAAATGAATTTTTTTGGTTGCTTTTACGTACAATTTATGTATAATTGTGGATAGGGATGTTGGAATGACCAATTCCTATGGCAGGATGACAAAAACCTGCAGCAGTAGGTGGCTATCATAATTACTATTAAAGAAGAGAGGTAAATGTTAAGATGGCAAAAATCGATTTAACAAAGTATGGTATTACCGGAACAACTGAGATCGTGTACAATCCTTCCTACGAGACATTATTTGAGGAAGAGACCAAACCGGAGCTTGAAGGATTTGAGAAGGGTCAGGTCAGTGAGCTTGGTGCTGTCAATGTAATGACAGGTATCTACACAGGACGTTCCCCTAAAGACAAATATATCGTTATGGATGAGAACTCCAAGGACACAGTTTGGTGGACATCCGATGAGTACAAGAACGATAACCATCCGGCAACTCAGGAAGCATGGAATGCAGTTAAAGATCTTGCCAAGAAGGAGCTTTCCAACAAGAAACTTTTCGTAGTAGATGCATTCTGCGGAGCTAACAAAGACACACGTATGGCTATCCGTTTCATCGTTGAGGTTGCATGGCAGGCACACTTCGTAACAAACATGTTCATTCAGCCGACAGCTGAGGAGCTTGAGAACTTTGAGCCGGATTTCGTTGTTTACAACGCATCCAAGGCTAAAGTTGAGAACTACAAAGAATTAGGACTTAACTCTGAGACAGCTGTAATGTTCAACATTACAAGCCGTGAGCAGGTTATCGTTAATACATGGTACGGCGGAGAGATGAAGAAAGGTATGTTCTCCATGATGAACTACTATCTGCCGCTGAAGGGCATCGCTTCCATGCACTGCTCTGCAAACACAGACCTTAACGGAGAGAACACAGCAATCTTCTTCGGTCTTTCCGGAACAGGTAAGACAACACTTTCCACAGATCCTAAGCGTCTTCTGATCGGTGATGACGAGCATGGCTGGGATGACAACGGAGTATTCAACTTCGAGGGTGGATGCTACGCTAAGGTTATCAACCTTGACAAAGAGTCTGAGCCGGACATCTACAATGCGATCAAGAGAAACGCTCTTCTTGAGAACGTAACACTTGATGCTGAGGCAAGATCGACTTCGCTGACAAGAGCGTAACAGAGAACACACGTGTTTCTTATCCGATCAACCACATCGAGAACATTGTTCGCCCTGTATCTTCTGCACCGGCAGCGAAAGAGGTTATCTTCCTGTCCGCAGATGCATTCGGCGTACTTCCTCCAGTATCTATCCTGACACCGGAGCAGACACAGTACTACTTCCTTTCCGGATTCACAGCTAAGCTTGCTGGTACAGAGCGTGGAATCACAGAGCCTACTCCTACATTCTCCGCATGCTTCGGACAGGCATTCCTTGAGCTTCATCCGACAAAATATGCTGAGGAGCTCGTTAAGAGAATGGAGAAGAGCGGTGCGAAAGCATACCTCGTTAACACAGGATGGAATGGAACTGGAAAACGTATCTCCATCAAAGATACTCGTGGTATCATCGATGCTATCCTTGACGGATCTATCCTTAAAGCTCCGACAAAGAAGATCCCATTCTTCAACTTCGAGGTTCCGACAGAGCTTCCGGGCGTAGATCCTGCAATCCTTGACCCACGTGACACATATGCAGATGCTGCAGAGTGGGAGACAAAGGCTAAAGATCTTGCTGCAAGATTCGTTAAGAACTTTGCTAAATATGAAGGAAATGCAGCTGGTAAAGCACTCGTTGCAGCTGGCCCGCAGGCATAATCAGTCATTCCAACTGAATACAGATCGTAGACTTAACCGGGAGCGGATTTATCCGCTCCCGGTTTTTTGACAAACAACTAAGGATCTATTATTTGATATAGAACTGTGCAGTGCGAAGCATGTTTCCAGACATGGAATAAACAGAAAGTTGAAGATATCTACCTGTAAAATAAAAAACTTTGGCTTGACTAACAGAGGGCATATGGTGTATCCTTTCTGAGAAGTTAAGCGGGAGACCCGTAAGACTGTAAAAATTCTCTTTGCACTGCATTACATTCGAACAGGATGCGAGATCAACAGTACAAACTGAGCAGGCGATGCTTTTCGGAATCGAAAATATTTATCGAAGGCATGGGGCCGGGCCGCAGGAAGCGGCAGCGGATATGGATTTAAACGTAATTGCAAAGAACCTGCATTCACGGAATATGAGGTGAAGCAGAATGTGACTTTGCTTTCAGACATATCTGCGGGACAGTGTATGTTTCGCAGGTATGTCTTTTTTACTGCAAAATATGGATGGAACAGAAGGTAGAAGCTGGGATATCCCTATACAGAAAAGAAAGAACACCGGCGGAAAATCGCACTGTAGCGAGTAGTGAAGGAACCGCCGGTTTTTTCACGGAAAATGTTGTGCCATAAGAAGAACCTGATCATATATTTAAAAGGAGATTCTGTTTATGGAACACACAGAAAACAAAACAATTATACATGATACAGAAAAAACAGCTTCATGGGAACAGCAGACAGCAATGAAGGTATCCGGGATCAGTATTCTGGTAAACCTTTTATTATCTGTATTTAAACTGATCGCAGGTATTGTGGCACATTCAGGAGCGATGATCTCGGATGCCATTCATTCTGCATCAGATGTGGGAAGCACCTTCATCGTAATTATCGGTGTCCGTCTTTCTACAAAGAAATCGGACAAAGAGCACCAGTACGGACATGAAAGAATGGAGTGTGTTTCTTCCATTGTCCTTGCAGGAATGCTGCTTGTCACTGGTCTCGGGATCGGAATTACCGGTGCCCGTGATATCGTAAAAAGCACATCCGGCGGAACCATTGCCATTCCGGGAACACTTGCACTGATTGCAGCAGTGGTATCCATTGTGGTAAAAGAGTGGATGTTCTGGTATACAAGAGGTGCCGCAAAGAAGATCAATTCAGGAGCCTGATGGCAGATGCATGGCACCATCGTTCAGATGCACTTTCCTCTATCGGAGCGTTTGTCGGCATTTTCGGTGCAAGACTGGGATACCCGATCCTGGACCCGATCGCCAGTATCGTGATCTGCGTTATGATCGCCAAGGCATCGATCGACATTTTCAGGGATGCCATTGACAAGATGGTAGATCATTCCTGTGATGCAAAAACTGAGGAATTCATGAAGAGAGAGATCCTCAAGGTACCGGGCGTCAGAAGAGTAGACCTTCTTAAAACCCGTCTTTTCGGATCCAAGATGTATGTGGATATCGAGATCGCAGCAGATGGAAATATTTCCCTTTTTGATGCACATGATATTGCGGAAAATGTACATCATACGATCGAGAATAAATTCAAAGATGTAAAGCACTGTATGGTGCATGTAAATCCGATCAACGGATAAAAAACAAGCTGCCGGAGCGACTGTGATCGTCATCCGGCGGCTTGTTTTTGTATAGAGAAACACCCGGTAGGGGAGCTACCGGGTGTTTCGAGGGGAGTATAAATAATTAAATAAGGGGTTATGTAAAAAAAATTTTTGAAGGGTAAATTCTTTTTACAAGAATGATTATAATATAAACTGGAAAAAAAAGCAATATGATTTTGGCGAATAATCTCCAAACTTTTTGGGATACTATTTCCTGTAATAAAAAGCGGCAGAAAGCTTCGGAAAGCCGTAAAATCAACTTCATCAGGAGGTAATTCAAATGGCGAAAAATTACGAAACAGACAGAAATGAGTCTAATTATGCAGGAAAAAATCACGGGGAAAGTGCTTCCAGAAACTGCGGAAAAAACAGCTCTAAGAACAGTTCGGGAAATTCTTCCAGAAACAGTTCCAAAAGCAGCTACGGAAACAAAATTTCCGATGAATATGATTCTGAGAAGGACAGAGGCTCTGACAGATATTAAAGGATAAGAAAGGCGGGAAAAGTCAGAGATGGCTTTTCCCGCTTAAATACATATAAGGGAACATTCACCCGGAAGATTCCATATAATATACCAAAAAGAGGAGATTTTTTCCATGTTTCAGATCGAAACTATCTCTGCAAAAATGCTGGATTATTATGTGGAGCGCAGCGACGCTGTTATCATAGATCTCCGGGATCCTGCCGCCTACAGAAGGGGACATGTCTGGAACGCGGTAAATATCCCATACAGAGAGCTGGAGGAATATCTTGAGAAAAAACAGGATCAGAAATATCGTTTTCCCAAAGATAAGCTGCTGATATTTTACTGCGACCGCGGCGGCGCCAGCATGCAGGCTGCCCGGAGCCTGGCAAGACAGGGCTGTCGTACTAGGTCCGTGATCGGTGGATTTGCAGCCTACAGAGGGAGAAATCTTGTGCGCGGATAAAAAAGCGGACGATATCAAAATAGATTGCGAATGCATATCTGTAACAAATCTTGTATTTTAAAGGAAATCATGATAATGTAAAGAACAGAGATAAAAACAAACACAAATTACAAGGAGAAAAGCTTATGAAATATATGTTTGCGTCCGATGTACATGGTTCGGCATATTACTGCCGGAAAATGCTGGAAACATATGACAAGGAGAAGGCGGAGAGACTGGTGCTTCTGGGAGATCTGCTTTATCACGGACCAAGAAATGACCTTCCGAAGGAATACGCACCAAAGGAAGTCATCCGCCTTTTAAATGAGAGAAAAAACCAGATCTATGCAGTACGCGGAAACTGTGAGGCAGAGGTGGATCAGATGGTCCTGGACTTCCCGGTTATGGCAGATTACTGTATCCTTGCCATCGAAGGAAAAACAATGTACGCCACACACGGTCATATCTATAATAAGGATAATCTTCCGCCGATGATGGACGGAGACATTCTGATCCACGGCCATACACATGTGCTGAAGGCAGAAAATATGGGGAATTATATCCTTCTGAACCCAGGTTCCGTATCCATTCCAAAGGAAGGTAACCCGCCGACCTATGCAATTCTTGAGAACGGAATTTTTACCATTAAAGATTTTGAAGGAAATACAGTACGGGAGATCACTTTATGAATCTGTGGGAATTAACGGCGCCCTGTCATTTTGGAACAGAGGCGGTGCTGAAGCGTGAAATACTGGATCTTGGCTATGAAGTGACCAGGGTGGAAGACGGAAGAGTAACCTTTGAGGCTGATGCCCAGGGTGTGGCAGACGCAATCTGTTCCTTCGTACCACAGAACGTGTGCTTCTGAAAGTAGGCGAAGTAAAGGCCGAGACTTTTGATGAGCTTTTTGAAAAGACCAAGGCTCTCCCATGGGAGAATTACATACCGAAAAACGGTAAATTCTGGGTAGCCAAGGCAAACTCCATCAAAAGTAAGCTTTTTAGTCCATCTGATATCCAGTCCATTATGAAAAAAGCTATTGTAGAGCGTCTCAAAGGCATCTACGGGATTTCCTGGTTTCCGGAAGATGGTCCGGAATTTCCTATCCGTGTGGCCTTTATGAAAGACGTAGCTCTGATCGGAATCGACACTTCAGGAGTATCCCTTCATAAGAGAGGGTATCGCCAGATGACTGTCAAGCACCTATCACCGAGACGCTTGCCAGCGCTCTTTTGATGCTCACCCCCTGGAAAAAGGATCGTATTCTTGTCGATCCGTTCTGCGGAAGCGGCACCTTTCCTATTGAGGCGGCAATGATGGCAGCGGATATGGCGCCGGGACTGAACCGTCATTTTCTGGCCGAGAGCTGGGAGCATCTGATCCCGAAGGAATGCTGGAGGATGCAAGAGAAGAAGCCAGAGAACGTGTAAATCTTGATATTGAAACCGATATCCAGGGCTTTGATATCGATGCAGCTGCCATCAAGCAGCACGCGCCAACGCAAAAATGGCAGGAGTGGACAGACTGATCCATTTCCAGCAGCGCCCGGTCAGTGAACTCCGCCATTCCAAACCCTTTGGTTTTATCGTGACAAATCCGCCATATGGTGAGCGGATCGAAGAAAAATCCAATCTCCCTGCACTGTACCGTGAGATCGGTGAAAGCTATAAGGGGCTGGATCGCTGGTCCATGTATCTGATCACTGCCTATGACAAGGCAGAGAATGACATCGGCCGAAAGGCAGATAAAAACCGTAAGATCTATAACGGAATGATGAAAACCTACTATTACCAGTTTCTTGGACCACGTCCGCCGAAGAAAGGAAGTATTAAAGAATGAAAAAGATCATTTTTGCTACCGGAAATGAGGATAAAATGAAGGAGATCCGAAGGATACTTGCGGATCCTTCTCTGGAGATCCTTTCCCTGAAGGATGCCGGGATCCATGCGGATATTGATGAAAATGGAAAAAGCTTTGAAGAAAATGCCATGATCAAGGCAGAAGCCATCAGTAAAATGACCGGCGAGATCGTTCTGGCAGATGATTCCGGTCTGGAGATCGACTATCTGAACAAAGAGCCGGGAATCTATTCCGCACGCTATATGGGTGAGGATACTTCTTATCATATTAAAAACGCAAACCTGATCCAGCGTCTGGAAGGTGTACCCGATGAGAAACGTACTGCACGTTTTGTATGTGCTATTGCGGCAGTTTTCCCGGATGGCAGAAGAAAGACAGTCCGTGCTGCCATGGAAGGCCGCATCGGCTACGAGGAAAAAGGGGAGAATGGCTTTGGCTATGACCCGATCTTTTATCTTCCGGAATATGGCTGTACTTCCGCAGAGCTTTCCATGGAAGAAAAGAACAGGATCAGCCATCGTGGAAAAGCTCTTTGCCTTATAAAGGAAGAGATTGTATGAAGGTGCTGATCGTAAGCGATACTCACGGAAGAGATGAAACCTGGAGATCGCGATAAATCGGGAGGCTCCTTTTGACATGCTGGTACATTGTGGAGATGTGGAAGGCAGAGAATTTTATATCGAAGCCCTTGCAGAATGTCCCTGCAGTATTGTGTCCGGAAATAATGATTTTTTCTCGGATCTTCCGAGAGAAGATGTGATCGAGGTCGAGGGAAATAAGATCCTGGTAACTCACGGTCATTACTACGGTGTATCCATGGCCTTTGATCAGCTGGCAGAAGCTGCCCGCTCAAGGGGATGCAATGCGGCTTTTTTCGGACATATCCACGTACCGGTTGTTGAAAAGGAAGCAGGTGTGCTTCTGGTAAATCCCGGAAGTCTGGCTTATCCCAGACAACGGGGACGCCGTCCAAGCTATGCAGTAATGGAGACAGATGGAAAGGGCGAAATGCACGTAGAGATCCGTTACCTCTGATTCCGGCAGAAAAAACAAATAAACTGTCATAATTGATAAAATTTGTGTCAATATTCAGCATATATTAGTCAAAAACGATTGCGAAAGTCAGCTATGTGCTATATAATGAACAAGTAGTTGTTTTCTAGTAATATAGAGCATTCTTTAGGACACTGATCATGAAGGGGTCTCGTTCCTGAGAATGCAGCAGAGCGGAATGAGAGGGTCCGCTTTACATAAATGAAGGGGGAAAATACAGATGACTGCGGTTATTATAGGGAGTATCGGCTTTTTATGCTGCTTCCTGTATGATCATAACAGTATCCGATTGAAAAAAAGCTTTCTTCATCCGTTTTTTAGCATAGGATGTTTCCTGATCGCAGTGTCAACAGGTCTGGTGATCCGGAGCTGCTGGCCGCGGCGGGGAAGTTCTTTTTTTATTTCTGCTGTTTTTCTGACAGCAGCGATCCTGTTTCTGGGACTGTTGATCTATACATTGTTTTTTGCGCTGCCCTTTGATGAGACATATGTCAAAGAAAATCATGAAAGGCTAGCCTATACAGAGGGTGTTTATGCACTCTGCCGACATCCTGGCGTTCTGTGGTTCGCCGGATTTTATTTTTGCCTGGCCGGATTTCTGGGATCCGGGAAGGCAATGGGGGCTTTTGGGGTCCTTATCGTGTGGAACATATTGTACATTTTTTACCAGGACAGGATCGTGTTTCCGGAAACATTCAGTAATTACGGAGCGTATCAGCAGACAACTCCCTTTCTGATCCCAGACCGAAACAGTACAGCTGCCTGCATGAAAACATGGCGAAAAGGGGGGAAAAGGCGGTGAGTCTTGGCGAAAAGCTTCGAAAACAGCAGTATGATGCTATCTGGAAAGAATATTGCGGATTTCTTGATCTGACAATGCAGGATTACATGAAAATCCAGAATCGCCTGATGGAAGAGCAGATCCAGCTCTGGTCAGACTGTGAACTGGGCAAAAGCATTCTGAAGGGCAGGAGACCATCCGGGATCGACGAGTTCCGTCGGCTGGTACCTCTTACCACTTATGAGGATTATGCGGATATGCTTCTCCAGAAGAGAAGTGAAACTCTTCCGGGGAATCCGATCATCTGGATACAGACGACCTGGGAAGGCGGACGCCATCCGATAAAGGTAGCACCATACACAAGAAGTATGCTGGATACCTACAGGAACAATGTAGTTGCCTGCCTCATATTAGCTACAAGCCGTGAAAAGGGCAAATTTGATGTGGAGGAAACGGACAAGATCCTTTACGGACTGGCACCGCTGCCTTTTGCTACCGGCCTTTTTCCACTGGCGCTGAAAGAAGATATCGACATCCGTTTTCTTCCGGAAGTGGAAGATGCGGTAAATATGAGCTTTGGTGAGCGGAACAAAGAGGGCTTCAAGATGGCCATGAAACAGGACGTGGAATTTTTCTTCGGACTTGGAAGTGTGGCCTATGCAGTAAGCCAGAGCCTCACCGGAAGCGTATCATCAGGAAAAAGCAAAATCTCCTTTTCGGAACTTCTGCAGTATAAACCAAAGATGCTGAAAAGGATCCTGAATGCCAAAAAGATCTGTAAGAAGGAGAAAAGGGAGCTTCTTCCGAAAGACCTTTTTCACCTGAAGGGATTTATGGTGGCAGGAACCGACAACCAGTGCTATAAGGATGATCTGGAGGAAATGTGGGGAGTTCGGCCCATGGAGCTTTTTGCAGGAACGGAACCTTCCATTATAGGAACCGAGACCTGGACCAGGAACGGAATGTACTTTTTCCCGGATACCTGCTTTTATGAATTTATCACCGAAAAGGATATGCTCCATAATTATGAGGATCCCACGTTCACTCCTCCGACCTATCTTATGGATGAGGTTGTTCCCGGGGAGAAATATGAGCTTGTGATCACTGTGCTGAAGGGCGGAGCCTTTGCCAGGTACCGTGTGGAGATATATATCGGTGCGTGGGTCTTACCAACCAGGAGGATCGGACACAGATCCCAAGATTTGAGTACATAGACCGTGTTCCGTGGATCATTGATATCGCAGGCTTTACCAGGATTTCGGAAAATGGTATCAAAAGTGTGATCCAGCTGTCCGGGCAGCCGGTTACGGATTGGATCGCAGTGAAAGAATATAATGAGAAAAAACGCCCATATCTGCATCTTTATATAGAAGTAAAAAAAGAAGCGCTGATGTATCAGGCTATGAGCACGGATATTCTGAAAGAACTTCTGACCACGTATTTCAAATATATCGATCAGGATTACCGGGATCTGAAGAAAATCCTGGGAATGGATCCCCTTGTGGTGACCATCCTGCGCTGTGGTACCTTTCATCTGTATGAGTCCAGAAAAGGACGGAAACCACGGCATATGAGCACTCCTTATTATGAGGTGGCGGAACTTTTGAGACTGCAGGATGAGATCGGATTCGGGAATATGAGGAAGTAACTATGGAAAGCTATATATCATTTTCAATCATTTCAGTTTTTTTCTATACATTTATGATACTGACTCTTCTGGCTGGTAAGCGCAGCCGGATCATCAACAGTTTCATGTGTGTGCTGGGAGGAATGCTCTGCTGGACGCTGGGCTCTTTTCTGATGCGTATGGAAGCAGGCCCCTCTTACATCCTGTGGTATTATGTGTCTCTGGCAGGAATCCTGTTTCTACCATATTTTTACTATGTGTTCATCAGCGAATTCATGGGAGTGCGTATGGCAGAAAAAGCAAGATCCCATTGCTTTTGATGATGCTGCTTTTTGTGATCAACATCCCGGGCGGATCATCCTGCGCTGGCCAGATCTGATCCGTAAAAATGGTGGTGCGCATTTTGTTTATAAGATCACACCCTGGTTCCTTCTGTTCTTTGTGGTATCAGGGATCACCATTATCCAGATTTTTATTACCATGTACCGCGGATGCCGGAGACATCCCGGATACCGCAAACAGATCGAACCGATCCTTGTGGGGATACTGATCATTTTTGTGGGAAACCTTGCGCTGGCAGTGCCGGCATTTTCCGGATTCCCCATCGATATTGTCAGCGGTCTGATCAATGCTGTCCTGATGCTTTATGCACTGACCAGAAGACGGCTGTTCCAGATGCGCCGTCTTGCGTCAGATGGGGTTTGCTTTGGTGTGGGCGTGGTCCTGACGGTAGTACTGTTTATCAATCTTTCACCGTACCTGATGAGTTATATCCGAATGCTGCTCCCTGCAGCCAGTGAGTATCATGTGCTGATCTTTTCTTTCGTTTTTCTCATATCTGCATGGCTGGTCACAGTGCTGTGGAAATGTCTGATGAACAATGTTTTTATCAAAAAAGAGATCCAGCAGTCTCAGGAGCTGAAAGATTTCAGCCAGTCAGTATCCAGGACACTCCGGTAGGAGAGATCCTGCGCAATACGGTAAATGTGCTGAAGGAAACTACCAATGCAGGACGGATCTATATTTGTCTGAGAGACAAAAAATCAGGGGAATATCAGGCTGTTTACAGCAACCGTCCGTTGAACGATCTGACCTTTTCGCTGAAAGCGGATAATCCGGTGGTCACCTGGCTTACCAGAAATGAGGACTGTGTGGTGATCCGGGATTTTCGTTCTTCCACAGCCTACAAATCCATGTGGGAGTCGGAGAAACATATGTTTTCAGAGCTGGGTATCGAATACTGTGCAGGTCTTCGACAAAATGATGATCTGGCCGGGATCATTGCGATTTCCGGTGACGGACACAGGAATCTGAACCATAATGACCTTGCCATGCTGTCTTCGGTCAGCTCAGTAGCTTCCATTGCCATCAAAAATGCCAGACTTTATGAGGCGGCATGGACTGAGGCAAGGACCGATGAACTGACGGGCCTTCTGAACCGGAAATATTTTTATGAGATCCTGGATGAGGAATACGAAAAAAATAAAGAGGGTTCGCTTGCACTGATCCTGTTCAATATTGATGATTTCAAGCTGTACAATCAGCTGTACGGAAATCAGCAGGGAGATGTTGCACTTCGAAAGGTGGCAGATATCATCCAGGCAAGTGTGGGAGAACAGGGATATGTGGCACGTCACAGTGCCAAGGAATTTGCGGTCCTGATGCCAAATTACGATATTTTTTCCGCCAGAAATCTGGCAGAATCCATACAGAAGCAGATCCTGCATATGCGCAACGATTCTGCAGACTACAAGCTGAAGATCCTTACGGTAAGCGTGGGGATCAGTGCGGCGCCTTATGCGGCACGCTCAGCAAAGGAACTCCTGGATAATGCGGACCTGGCAGTATATCATGTAAAGCGTAGCGGTAAAAACGGCATCGAGATTTTTGACACCATGCTGAAGGAAAGCCTGGATGAAGAAAATGCGGGTAAGAAATTCGATCATGAACATATTTATCAGTCCTATGAATCCACGATCTATGCGCTGACTGCAGCCATTGATACCAAAGATCATTATACCTTCGGACATTCCAACAATGTGGCTTATTACGCAACAAGTCTTGCGAAGGCGCTGAACTATACAACGGAAATGGTGGAGATCATCCGTCAGGCGGCGCTTCTTCATGATGTTGGAAAGATCGGGATCCCGGAGCATATCCTGAACAAAGAAGGTAAGCTTACGGATGAAGAGTATGAGATCATGAAAGGTCATGTGGAAGCGTCCATCGGAATCATCCGTCACCTTCCGTCGCTGGATTATGTTATCCCTGCGGTTATCGGTCATCACGAACGTTATGATGGAAACGGCTATCCAAGGAGGATCGCGGGAGAAGATATCCCGGCATCTGCAAGGATCCTCTGCATCGCAGATTCCTTTGACGCCATGACATCCAAACGTTGTTATAAGGAATTGATGCCAGTGGAAAAAGCTCTTCGGATCATAAGAGAAGAGGAAGGAAAACAGTTCGATCCGGATATGGCGGAGGTATTTATCCACATATTTCGGGAAGGAAGATCCATCTGGCAGAACCGGCGGAGCTGAAACGGGAAGAAAAAGCATAAAGAATATTAAGATTACGGGTCTGACAAGCTATGTCAGACCCGTTTTTGTGAAGAATATGAAGAAAGTTTTATTTATCATCTCCGGTAAGGCGAAGTACATCCCGGATCTCATCCACATTCATATCCAGGATCACGGCAAGCTCATCAATGGTGAATTTGGTGGCGTCATCATCGTCTGTGAGTTCTTTAACCGCAGCCTCCAGGTTTTCTACCTTGGATACCAGATAGTCGTCACGGAATTTCTGCTGTGTCTGTTCCTCAATGGCATGAAGGATTCCACTGCGGATACGACCACGCATCCAGGCATCGTTTTTCTCCTGTGGGGCAGTCTCTTTGAGAGACGCCAGAAGGGCCAGATTTGCCTCCTGAATGAGATCGGCCAGGTGGATTTCCTCACAGTTCAGTTCAGCGGCCATCTGGCTGCCTGAGCCATGTAGAACTGTGTCAGTGCACCTTCGGCAGCAGTGTCTCCCTTTGCAAAGGCTTGAAAGAGGGACGCGAGATCATCCGGATCAAGTCCCTCCGGGGAAAAGCTTTCCATATAGTCACTGAGATAAGCCTGTTCTTCGGCAGTAAGAGCAGCACGGGTACCCGGAAGCTCTTCCTTGTCGCTGGATTCGGATGAAACAGCATCTGCTCTGGCAGCGCCGGCAGCTTCATCGGCGCCTTCGATGGTGATCCCCTTTAATTTGAGATACTGCAGGATCTTTACAAGCTGTGAAGTGCTCAGATCCGATTCATCGAAATGATCACGGATCTGCTGCTGGGAGAGTTGCTTATTGTTTTCCTCAGCGATGGCACAGATGTCATTAAGCTTCTGCTGAAATAATTTTATATCCATGTAAAAACATCTCCTTATTATTTGCTTTTTTTCTTGACTTTAATTATGGTTTCATGATACCATAAGCCAGTCGCAAATGACAAGAAAACCTTTAAATAGGCGGAAAAAAACGTGAAAAAAAGTTTTTTAAAAAATTTAACTAAAAAGGTGAAAGTTTGATCGAATTTGTACAGTTATTGCTAAATTGATCCATCCGAACTCGCCCACTGAAGATGGACCAGGCTTGGAAGGAAGCTTGCCCAAAGGCACAACAGGG
>ENA-OQBT01000063-OQBT01000063.1-human-gut-metagenome-genome-assembly--contig:-NODE-63-length-66291-cov-3.943141_pt1 | contig 66291 bp, 77 predicted proteins | sample MGYA00242749_ERZ504557 | MGnify/ENA primary metagenome ERZ504557 (study PRJEB26092, sample SAMD00036243) | human gut metagenome | host: Homo sapiens | study: EMG produced TPA metagenomics assembly of...
TATTCCATGGATGACTGCATTTCCCACTTCCTCAAGCACAGTGAGTTTGGTGGCTCATTCAGTTCCCTGTAGTGCTGCCTTTTTGCTCTTTTGCCTCTTTCTTCTCTTCTTTCTCTTTGTCCAGCTCAGCTTTCTGCTGAGTGCTCATATCTGATTCCGAGTTCTTTATTTCTGCCATATTTAATCCTGAAACTTCTTTCTTAAAGATACCGCACTTTATATTACACTCTCGCTGTTGATTTTGAACCGATCAAATAACACTCACAAAAGTCCCGCCTCACTCGTAAAAAGTAATGCAGGACTTTTCCTATAACATTTATCTTGGCCATCTCTTCTCTACCGGTAGTAGTTCTTTAAACTTCTGATGAGGTTCACTCTGATACCAGTATGCCACACTTGAAAGATCATCTTGTCGCTCAAACAATCCATTATGACTAACCCCTATTTGCTGTACCGTTACTTTCAGATTTTCCTCAAAAAATACAGGATCAGGGATATGCCATCTGTAAAATCCACGCATTGGCGGACAATCATCATTATGATATTGATTCCAAACAAGTGAATCATGTCTGGAATAAAATGGATATCCCAAATATGGGGTAGAATAATTCTGTTCTACAATTCTGCCATTTTCATTTGATGCGAAACTCCAGGAACCTCCGAAATAGTCTTCCATTCCTGTTCCACATATTGTTGGATATTTTTCATCTCCATCAATGTAGAATTTAACTTCACCCTCTCCCACCAGTACCTCTGCAAAGCTGAAAGTCCCAGATAAGTACCTACATAATGGCCACTTCCTTTTACATTATCAAGAATAACATAATCTTTTCCAATTTCAGTAATTGCCTGCCTTCTCCACTGAGCATGAAAATAAGAAGTGTCTTCTGGAAGCGAATCATACAGGCAATAATCAATCTGATAAAAAAAAGCCGGTATTGGATTTTTATGCTGATTCTCAATAGTAATGCGAGCATGTTTATGAAATGGCATTGCAAAATAAGAATTAAGTCCTCGTGATGGAACAACAGTTATAATAGCAGAATTCACAATACATTCCTGTCCAAATCCACAACAGAAGAAATCACCCAATGGCACTTCTACCGACGGATTCTCTTCTCCATCCCAGTACATTCGCATAATCAGATCCCTCAGTACAAAACAGTCACCTTCCGAGGTCTTACTGTCAACAGTTATCCATATATGCTGGATCACACCTGGTCCCTCAATATCTGCCAAAAATTCTTCCTGCCCCGGTTGAATATTATTCAAACACGGACTTCCCTTACGTGAAGGTCCAAGCGGCTGGCTGCCATCCCGCCTTTTCCTTTTTCTCCTGTCCTGTTCTCAGCATTAATTGCTCTGCTTTTCCCATGTGTCAGATAGGGCATCTTTGAGATATCTCCCGGAAATATCATTTCATATCCTCCTAATATCATTCTATTTATCAACCTTTAGTTGCTCCCATTGTCATACCTGCAGTAACCCATTTATTAAGTGCAAAATAAATAATAAGTGGTGGAAGTATAGATATAACGATAGCTGCAAATGTTAAACCCCAGTCTACATTACCAAATGCTCCCACATAATCCTTTAATCCCATTGCAACTGTTTTTGCATTACTGTCACTGATAAATGTATTTGCAAAAATAAAATCATTCCATATAAGAATACTATACATGGATGCAATTGTAATTATTGTATTTCGTGCCAATGGAAACACAATTTTTATAAATGTAACACCTGGATTACATCCATCTACAATAGCCGCCTCAACCAGCTCATCTGGAACAAAATCATAGAAACTTACAAACATCATCACAGCCAGAGGAAGAGCAAATCCAACCTGTGGTAAAATCAGTGAAAAACTTGTATTCAAGATTCCCATTTTACTATAGAAAATAAACAGTGGAATCAATGTAATCTGTACTGGCACCATGATTCCGAACGTAAAAAATTTATAAATTTGTTTTTTTCCACGTATTCTGAATTTTGACAATGCATAGCCTACTGTCGAACTGAGAAAAATAATCAGAATCAGTGAGATTCCCGTTACTTTTAAACTATTCCACATATAAATGCCTATTTTTCCATCTGAAAATACCTTTATAAAGTTTTCAAATGTCACCACTTTCGGCAAAGCAAACGGCGTTGTAGACAATTCTATCGTCGGCTTAACACTTGCCATAAAAAGCCATATTATAGGATAAACCTGAATAAGCAGAAAGGCAAGAATAACTATCGCAAATACAATTTTTCCAATTTTCTTTTTCATGATTCTTTACACTCCTTCCGCTCTGAAAATATTTTACGAAGTATAAATACCACCAACATACTTTCAATAATGATAAACACTGCCAGAGCACTACCATAACCATATTGGTTATTGGAAAATGCTTTCTTATACATGTATGTAGAGAGCAGCTCGCTTGCATTTCCCGGTCCTCCACTTGTAAGAAGAAATGGAATATCAAATCCTCTCAGCGCACCTGTCAAACACATAGTAAGAGTCAGAAGAATAATATCCTTAATCAATGGAAGTTTTATTTTTAACAGAATTTGGAAATCTGTTGCACCATCGACTTTTGCTGCTTCGTATACAGATGGATCAAGCGAAATTAACGCCGCATAAAAAATAACCATATACATTCCTGTAAATCTCCAGCCTTCTGGCACTGACACTGCTATAAGTGCAGTGTGAATATTTGCCAGCCAGGAAGTAACCATTCCTTCCATTCCTATAGCCTGAAAAAACTGATTTATCAGCCCATAGGTTCTGTTGCATACATACTTCTGAACAGCTGTGCGATAGCTACAGTTGTGATAATACAAGGAACATAGTATAAAGTCTTAACAAATGTCACATGTTTTTTCATAAAAGTCAGTAATACAGCAAAAACAAGTCCGATTCCAAGCTGCATAACTACCACAATAAGAAGATAAATCAGATTGTTTAAAAATGATTTATAAAATGTTGGATCATGAAACATTGTAACATAATTTTGCAGACCTGCAAAAGTTTTATCACCAATTCCGTTCCATTCCATAAAGCTTAGCCTAATAGACTCTTCAATTGGATAAAAAACTGACAAAATATAAAATAACAGTCCAGGTAATAAAAATATAAAAAACCATTTTTTGTTCTTAATTACGCCCATATTGTCCTCCATGGTTTTAAATACAGGATGTCTGGGAGAGTCTTCTCCCAGACATCAAACATCCTTAGTTTTTCGCGTTGGTTGCAATAGAATCATCTATCAGTTTGCAGAAATCATCAACTGACATATCCCCGGATGCAAGAAGCAATAAATTATCCTGCATAGTTGTATTAGTATCTGCATCCAGATATGTATCCCATGGTTTCAGGAACTGCGCACCTGTTTTATCCATATCATCACAATTCTAAGATACAGATCTGAGAATTCTACATCTGACGGAAGTTCTGTTTTGATTGGTGACATCTGCTGTTTTGCTGCATATTTTTTACCATAGTTATCCAGTACGTAAAGTATAAAGTCTTTGGTTTTTGCATCAAATGTTTTTGCATTGAATGCCATTCCGATTCCAGAGTTTACGCAAAATTCACTTGCATCTGTTTTTCCGTTTTCGATAGTTGGAAGATAGAAATAATCTATTTTTCCAGCTTTATAAGCGTCCTACATAGCTGCAATCTCCCAATCACCAATGTAGTACATTGCGGATTTTCCATCCAGGAACATCGACTGTGCAGTTGCATAATCCGTTGCTGCAAATCCATCATTAAAATACTGTCCCATATTCTTCATGAATGTTGCTGCCTCTTTACCTTCATCTCCGGCCATTTTTCTTTTCCATCACGAAGATTGATAATATAATCGTTACCAGATTCTCTAAACGGCATCATTGCCAGATATCTCTGTACCGGCCATCTGTCAACACCATCTACTGAAATTGGTGTTACTCCATTTTCCTTCAACGTTTTACATACATCCAGCCACTCATCCATAGTTTTCGGTACTGATAAACCATATTTGTCAAAAATTTCCTTATTATACCAGGTCATTTCAACATGATATTCCAATGGAAGTGTATACATGGATCCGTCTGTAAATTCCTGATATTTCAGAGCAGTCGGATAAAAACTATCATATTTACCATTATCCTTCAGGAATTTTTTTACATCTACAAGCATTCCTGCATCAACCAGTTCCTGGCAATACGGATCTGCGTCAATATCAATGATATCCGGCATATTTCCACCTGCAATCAATGTTTTCAGTTTCTGCAAATATGATGGTCTATCAGCTGTAGTTTCAAATTCAATCTTCCATTTTCCACCCATCTTCTCACTGTATTCATCTGCGATTTCATGCATTACCTGATCAATTGCTCCGTCAACCGGTCTTGACGTAAACCATTTTACGGTAGTAACGTCCCCGCTGTCTTTACTTTTCTTTCCTGCATCAGCAGACGTCCCACATCCTGTTAATAAGCTACCAGCCATACACAATGCCAACATAGCACTAATTATCTTTTTCCTCATATTACTCGCTCCTTTTTTCTTTATATTGAATTAATTTTACATCGCCTTGTACTACATAAATACCTGCATAACCATCTTTATGATTATACATCCTGGTCGAAAGAACAATTTCATCATTAATATACACTACGCAGATATCTTTTTCTTTTATGATGTGAACTCGATATTCTTCCGCTTTTGGCAGTTTTCTTGCAGTTTCTATCTGATAAGGAACATCTCCCTTTATCTGCCACTGATATCTTCCCTGTTCTCCTCTTGGCCACATATCCCATGCAACTAATTGATTTTTAGGGTTCATACGTAAGAAATAACCCGTTTCGAGTTCTTTATCCACATGTAACGCAATTCCAAATTCATGGTATCTCTCAGGCTTTATTACCATATCCAACGCAAAAGTATCACCTTCTAAAGGATATAAAAGAGCCCCCAGCGTATCACTTTCAACGCTGACTCCATCCTGCGCCTGTACCATCTTGCAGTTATATAAAGTTTCTTTTTTCAATTCAATCTCTTTCGAAAAATAATCCAGCACTTCCGGAATAGCTTTAATTCTAAGTTCTCCGTTTTTCGAATTCTGAATTATTTCATGAAAATTCATTGTTCCGCCCCATTCCCATGGACCAAAATCAGTATTTCCATATTTGCTCGCTATCCATCCGAAAGCAAATCGTCTTTTGCCATCAGAAGCAGTCTTGATTGCATAATCAGCTCTTGTATCAAAAACATCATCATCAGGTATTTCCCATGGGCCATTCCAGTTTTTCGAAATACGATAATGTGTTGTAAACTGATCTGAAAATGTTGAAAATACCAGATACCAATATTCGCCCATTTTAAACAGTTCAGGACATTCCATCGTAATATACATTTTAGGATCATAAAAAGGTTTCTCATAAGTCCAGTTTATTAAATCTTCGGACTTACACAATGCAATGCATCCACCCCTGAGATCTCCTCTGTTCGTCACTCTTGACGCCAACAGCATATAATAGCATTGGTCTTCGTCATTCCAAAAAACAAAAGGGTCTCTCCAGTCAAACTCTTCATACTGTTTTCCATCTGAGACAAACAAAAAATCTTTTACTGTCTCCAAATTTTCCAGATTTTTCCCTGTGGCCTGCATTACAGATTGAATTGTTTTACCGCGAAGTTTAAAATCCTCATTATAAGCGGTATAAAAAACATGATACAATCCATCTTTTTCACATTTGATAACCGATCCTGTATATGCGTTCTTGTTGGCATCATGAATACCACCTCTTGCAATTGATTCACCTTTATAATCCAGATTAACAAAATCTTTGGTCTCAATCAGATGCCATGTAGTCTCTTCGGCATATTCTTTATCACGTATTCTTGGATCATGAAGATAAAATCCATAATAGGTTCCGTTTTCATAATATGGAATCAAATCACCAACCCAGGCATTTTCTGGTTTATAAAATAATCGCCCCATTTTTACCCTCCTTTTGTTTATAAAATAATTGCCTCATTTTTACCCTCCTTTTTGCACCATTTGCGCATTTCATTTCATGCATTTACATTATCATATTCCTTGCATTATTTCAAGTTTTTGCACAGTATTTTCTCCTTTTCCCTCTTTTCTATATTTTAGCCTCACATTTTTTGTGCATTATTTATATTATTCTCTTCTTTTTCCGTGCATTTTGTGCATTTTGTTTTTTACGTTGTATTGTTTGCAATTCGTGCATTTTGTGTTATACTATATCTAAAGCATATAAATACAATATAAAAGGAGTTTACTATGAAATGTACCATTCAAAATATTGCTGATCATCTGGGGCTTTCCAGAAATACTGTTTCAAAAGCCTTAAAAAACAGTTCTGAGGTATCTGAAAATACAAGAAATCTGGTTATAAAGACCGCTTCTAAGCTTGGTTATAAAAATGCCACTTTCGCCACCCCTGTCATACCTGCCTCCGAAACAGGCAGCAATGGACGATTCTTTTCCTTACCAGAACTTACGCTTCCGACTCCGAATTTTGGACCACCGTTTTACGAGGAATTGAATCGATTCTTTCAAATGCGAATTATCATCTGGCAATCAGTATCATGTCCGACAGTGATCTAAAACAACTCAATTTCCCACAAACTATTTCCGATTCTTCTATCAAAGGAATTATTCTTGTTGAGATCTGTGATAAAGTTGTATGCGATGCCCTCTCACAATTTAATCTTCCAATTGTATCTGTAGATATGCCAAATGTTCCGTTTGAAGAACTAAATGGAATAGATGTAGTCACAATGGAAAGTAAAAAGAATCTAAAAAAAATAATTAATCAACTTATAGAAAAAGGAGCTGAAAGCTTTGGTTTTGTTGGAGACCTCTATTCCCCTAATGTAAGCCGTGGATTCCAGGAACGTTATAATGCCTTATCCGAGTGTCTTGCTGAACATCAGCTTCCACTTAATCAGAAGAATTGCCTTCTTCATCAAACGCCGGAGGATTTTCGGAATTTTCAGACCACAGTTAATAATTTGCAAGCTATGATATCACTGCCAGATGTATTCATCTGCGGAAATGACTGGACTGCTATCCAGTTGATATACGCACTGCAGTTCCTTGGTTTCCAGATTCCCAAAGATATATGTGTTGTTGGATTTGATAACATCCCTGCTGCTTCCAGAATTTCACCGTCATTGACAACCATAAGCACTCCTCAGAAATATCTAGGTATTGCTGCTGCAAGACAAATTCTTGAAAGAATTCAGCATCCTAATTGCCCTCATGTTTTCTGTCAATATGAAACAGAATTGATCATTCGAAATTCGACTAATATAATATCTTTTTAATAACTCAACTATATTTATATTGATATATCGGAAAAATCATTGTTGATACACTGCCTGTCAAAAAGTCGAGTTAATAATTATGTTTTTGAAAGCGGATGACTATATGAAAACATCGTTTGCATCGAGCTTCTTCGCCGTGGATACGATGTTTATGTCGGCAAGCTCTATCAAAAAGAAAATCGACTTTGTTGCTCAGAGAGGCAGCGAGAAGATTTATATTCAGGTCAGCGACAACATTTCCGGGCAGGAAACATTTGAGAGAGAATACTCTCCTCTGCTTCAGGTTCGAGATGCTTATCCGAAAATGATTATTGCCAGAACCAAACATCCCCAATATAGTTATGAAGGAATCGAAATTCACGATATAGCCGATTGGTTAATACAAGAATAAGCAGGGTGAAATATCAGTAGTTAATGAACCCCCCTGCTTACATGGAGGTGCATTAGCATAATAAAACCGCTTGTCAGAAAAGCGTTCAAATGGTAGTCTTTTCATGGGCGGTGGTGTCTTTCTGTATTGAATTGTTTTGTGTGGTAACTTTACAATATCAAATACTGGTAAGAATTGCCATTGCCTATTTTATTATTGAGAAAAAGAATGCCGTAAATACGAAAAAAACAGTTCGTAAAAATATGCTTTTACGAACTGTTTGTATTTTTGGTCAGTTCTGCAAACTTGAATTTATTACTCCAAAATAACCGGAAGCATAATCATAATAATTCCAAATAGGGCAAATAGAATACCACCTATTTTTGTTGTTTTCAAGTAAAACTCAGATGGTTCATCTGCACGATAAGATTTCCATTCTTCTGTTAATTTCCATATTAAGCCCGGCTTTAAGAAGATAAACATACCTAACGCAAAGATTATGATTCCACCACCAATAGACCACCACATATTTACCATCTCCTTTAGCAAATTCCGATTTCTCAGTTTCAAAAACTGGGAGTTGTTTAACTGATTCTATAATGTCCTATGATATCATCACGATGTTCCAGTATATCCTCTTCATAATATATTTGATATGGGTTTGCATGATGAATAACAAAACATATACCTTTTCGATTTCTCTTGTCAGATATAATGCCGATATGTTTTTTAAATACAACAATATCTCCACCTTGCCATTCTTCTATTTCATTTATATCTGTAGTAAGACTTATTGCATTATTATCGAAATATACTTTTAAGTTTTTAACTCTTCTAAAATCTATATTTTTATCAACGGCATCTATATCATATAATTCTTTATTGTTTTTTATATCCTCATTTACTAATACCATCAAATCATATCCTGCATCTTTTAAAGCAAAAGCTACTACATCAGTACAAACCCCATATTCATCATCTGGATAACCTGTGTTGTAATATTTGCTTTTATATTTTGGATTAGTTTTTATGTAATTATTTGCATTATTTAATATATCTGTTTGGTCATCTATGCCATCATTGTCTTTATCAATATTGCTCTTGTAAGCTTCTATATTGAAATCTGCATTTGTATATTTTTTATGTGGAATATAATTAAAACAATACAACACATATAAAGCAACAATTATTAGCACCGAAAAAACAATAAGCGTTATTTTCTTCTTCATACATTCTCCATTAAACAACTTGCGAGTTACCAATTTCATTAAATAATAAATTAGCTACTTTTTCCTCTAATGACAGATATACATCTCCACCAAACACACTCTGATAAACTGCTGCCAAAATACCTTCAACATCTAATCCACCATATAGTCCCATATATCCGGCATTTTGAAAAATCGCAAATTCCTCATTCGTAATAACTCCTGCATTATGTGCTGTCTCTGCCAACATTTGATTCCACTGTTTGATGTCTCCCATGACAACAAGTCTTCTGTTATCTTCGTCCAGTTCATTAAAATGGTCAGCAACCTCCTGCCTGTATGTCTGGAATACTGTGCCCGCTGTTTTCACATGCGATCATTGCTCTTTTAATTACTTTTGCAAAGTTCTCCCATTTTGCATAATCAATTGCCTCATTTTTATAGCTTTTATTGTGTGCAAAATAATATCGACCACAAATAAAAATAACAACAGTTGTAGATACTATTATGAAAAACCAAAAAGTGTTCAGAAATTGAATACATTAAGTCCTGTTTCTTCATCATAAACTCTGTCAATTTTTCCATCAATTACCGTAATAACGAGCTCGCAAGTTGCACTTACAACAGCTCTGTTCAGATGTCCTCCAAACACTTCACCTTTTTCATTACCGGCACTCAAATGAAGATGTGAATAATATTCTCCATCCATTGTATTGATTGTACCTGTCAGCGATGTAATTTCATAATATCCCTTAAAACTGTTTGAGTAATATTTCTTCTCATCTGTCTTGTATACTCCGACTGTGAAATCATTGATAGCTCCAAGAGCATTAATACTGGCAAGCTTTATATTCTCAGTTATGGCAATTGCTTTCAGTTGCTCCAAAATCTCCTCCCCTTTGTCAATTCTCGCTATTATTATATTATCAAATTTTCTGTATTCCATTATGTTTCCTCCGTAACTTTCGAATTGTTATTCTTTATTCGTGAATTTCCAAGGGTAGATTGTCAGGATCATGAAAGAATGTCATTCTTTTGCCTGTGTAAGTATCGAGTCTAATCGGCTCAGTTATGATGCCCCTTTTATTCAATTCTCTTACAGTATCATCGACCGAGTCTACAGCAAAGGCAAGATGCCTGAGACCATAAGCCTCCGGATAACTTGGACGCTTCGGACAATTTTTTAATGATAAAAAGTTCTAATTCTATCTCATCGAGTTGAAGATCAATTTTATAATCATCACGTTCCGGTCTGTAATTTTCTCGAATAATAGAAAAACCTAACAGATCCACATAAAAGTGCTTTGATTTCTCATAGTCGCTCCCAATAATGGCAATATGATGAACCTTTTTTAAATTCATGGTGTATTTACCTCACTCCTACTTTGTTTGAATACATAAAATAATGTATCACAATGATACTATTTTGTAATATATTTTCTCAAAAGCTTATATGTATTCTCCACGCCATCCATATGTGAGCGTTCATAGTTATGTGATGCATAAACTCCTGCACCGATAAGGCCATGGCGGATATCATATCCGCTGTGCAGTGTAGCCTCGACATCTGAGCCATAGTGCGGATAAACATCGATTGCATAGTCAAGCCCCTCGCTCTTTGCCAGATTTGAAAGCTCTGTGACAAGCTCATAGTTGTAAGGTCCGCCTGAGTCCTTAGCACAGATTGAAACCATACGCTCCGTACAGCCGAGGTCGGCTCCAACACAGCCCATGTCTACGGAAATCATCTCCTCCGTATCAGCCGGTACAAAGCTTCCGCCATGGCCTACCTCCTCATAAACCGTAAAGAGCAGTGTGACCTTGCGGTTTAGCTTCCAGCCCTCCTCCTTTACGGCATGAGCCACCCCGAGTAAGATGGCGGCTGACAGCTTATCATCAAGGAAACGGCTCTTGATATAGCCGCTCTCCGTGATGACTGTACGTGGATCCATGGCGATAATATCCCCTGTCTGGATGCCAAGTGCCGCTACGCCCTGCTTGTCATTTACATTTTCATCGAGCAGGATTTCCATATTCTCTTCCTTTGTCTCAACCTTTTCGTCTGCCACATGTGCCGATGGCTCTGTATTTAGCACCACGCCTGTGTACATTCTGCCATCACGCGTGAAAACCATGCAGTTCTCTCCATCTGCTGTGCTCCACTGATGACCACCGATAGTTGTCGGGCGCAAACGTCCGTTATCCTTTATTGAGCGAACCATGGCTCCAAGTGTGTCCACATGCGCTGCCAATACCAAAGGTGCTCCCTCTCCACCGATTTCCACGCTGACATTTCCTTTATTTGAAAGCTGTGGCGCATATCCCATAGCCTCAAGCTGCTTCATCAGATAGTCTGTGGCATTTTTTGTGAAACCTGTAGGGCTTGCTATTGATGTGAGTGCTTTGAGCTGTGTTCCGATATATTCTTTAATCTCTTCTGTTGACATAATTGTTATCTCCTGCTTTATTACTGTTTATTAACTGCATTATAACATCTCATTTTTGCGCATGCAATCCGTATTAACCGTTGTTTGTAGTTGTTTGTAGTAGTACACCTGTTCGCAAACCGCGGGTACCATGGTGCACACACTATCCCACGTTCGCTACGCTACGCAGCTAAGAGGCTGTACGAATTGTGCCCAAGGTTTTCTTAACTCGACGAAACCGTCGAAACTCGCCATCCATGGCTCGATTTCTCCTTGCCTCGGCGTCCATGCCTCGGCATTTCTGCTTTGCATAGCACAATTCTACAGTCTCTAAGCAGCTCCGCTATTGCTTTCGCGGGATAGTGTGTGCTCCAGGGTACCGCGGCTTGCGAACAACAGCCAACAATTTATGGTCAATCCACTTGCGATCAACCTGCAACAATGCTATTCTTAGGATATGAATACACAGAATATATATAATAGCAATAGAGATAGAGATAGAGATAAAGATAAAAATATAAATATAAATTTAGATACAAATTCCAACACCAAAATAAAAATCTGCGGTCTGACTTCACCTGCTGAAGCCCGGTATCTCAACGAAAATCACGTTGATTTTGCGGGTATGGTGTTATTTTTTTCAAAGAGCAAGAGAAATATATCCATCGAGCAGGCAAAGGAGATTATGGCTGCCCTTGATGCTTCCATCAAAAGAGTCGCCGTTGTAGTTTCGCCATCCATAGAGCAGGTCAGACAGATTGAGGCTGCAGGCTTTGACTATATCCAGATACATGGGGAAATTCCGGAGACAGAGGCGGAGGCAGCAATAGCTATCCCGATTCTCAAAGCCTTCAATGTCTCTGATATGGGCAGCTATGAAAAGTATCACAACGATTCACGCATCGCAGGCTATGTGTTTGATGCCATTGAGCCCGGCAGTGGAAAAACCTTTGACTGGAAGCTGGTTGACAATATTCCCCGTGATGAAAAGCTGCTGCTGCTTGCAGGAGGCTTAAATCCCAACAATGTGCGCATGGCAATTGAAGCCGTGCATCCTGACGGAGTCGATGTATCCTCAGGTGTGGAAAATGATGACAAAGCGGGGAAGAATCCGGAAAAGATACATGATTTTGTTGCGGCAATAAAATCATAAAAAATCCACATACATCTCTTTCAACATGATGTATGTTGGATTTTTTTTAATTATGTAACTATTATTTTTCTTTGCAATCTTGAAAAACAGATTTGCCTTGATGAGCACCGGTCTCAGTGCCATATACACGATTGTCGCAGCAATCACAGATATCACTGCATTGACTCCTGTTGTGGTCACGCTCCATGCGATTTTGAGCTGTGCCATCGGCTTTCCGAGGATAAGCATATCGTAGAAATAGCTTATAATCGGATCAAAAATAAAATTGAAGAGCATTCCTGCACATGCTGCAAGGACTGTCCATTTAAATACATGCTTCTTGTCTGTTGAATATGTAATCTTTCCAAGCTTGTGTGCTACAAGACCGGTGATAATACCAATCATAAGCTTGAGGAAAAATGTCTTTGGTGCTCCGGTGATGTATATCGGGTCAAGTAAATCACCGATTGTCATTCCGATTGCTCCACCGATTCCTCCGTATACTCCGCCTAAGAGCAAAGCTGCAAGTACTACGACTGCGTTGCCAAGGTGAAAGGATGTGGCGCTGCCACCCGGTAATGTGACCTTAATCTGTAAAAATGTGAATATGACATATGATAAAGCTGCCATAAGTGCTGTAAGTGTGAGTTTTTGAACTTTTTCGTTTCTCATAAAATGCCTCCTAAATATTACAATTAAACTATATAATACTCTTATGTGGCATCAAGTATATATCCAATTTTATATAAATTTATATATCCAGTTTATCTAAAGTCCATTTACTCCTGTGGTTTAATGCTGCCATAGTGTTTTTTCAGCATTTCTATTATCACCTGCTGGCTCTGCTTCGAATGGGTGATAGCGTAATAGCTTCCACCAAATTTTGCCTTGCGCTCTTCCTCATCTATCCCTACGCTTCGTCCCTTTTCGGTGACACGCTTTATCTTGTTCTCGCCTTCTGTAACTTCCTCCAGATAGCCCTCCGCAATGAGAAGCTCGTTTATAAATGAGGCTGCAAGCTTTTTGTGCTCCTTATCAGCAGGGCACAGCTCATTTATTTTGTTCGTAAGCTCTGTAAGCCTGCTTTTGTCAGTGAGCTCTACCTCATCAAGCCTCTGTGGCTCGATGTAAAACGGAAGCTTCTTTTTTCTCGTGCTGCCGGTTTCAGCAGCCTCCTCATCGCTTAAAACAGTCTGTGGTCTTTCACCGGTCGTGTTGCCTGATGGATTTGGGTTATCTGCAACAAATGAATTTACCGCCGTCACAAACGCTTCACCATAATTTTGTATCTTCTGCTCACCCATTCCGTACACATCGGCAAGCTGTTCCTTATCCCGCGGCAGCTTTGCGCACATATCCTTTAAGGTCTTGTCGGAGCAGATGATATACGGAGGCACCGACTTTTCTGCAGCAAGCTCTGTACGCACGCTGCGCAGCTTTTCAAACAGCGCAGCACCAAGCTCATTAAGCCCTGCAAGCTGTGCTGCCTTTTTGCGCTTTTTGCCGGTTTCAACGTATGTCTCCTCCTCTTCATCCTCCACAACCACACAGTTGCTACATTTGTTGCAGATGCATGGCGTTGTGTCTCCGAAATATGAAAGTATAAACTCCCTCAGACATTTGTCCGTCTCACAGTAATTTATCATCTGCTGCAGCTTTCTTTGGTCATTGGCTGTCTTTTGCATGTCGGATGCCACATCGCCAGCTGAAGCCTTATTCTGCAGAAGGAACTTGTTTATCATGATATCCTGCTTTGAGAAAAACAGCACACATTCCGCTTCCTCACCGTCTCGTCCCGCTCTTCCGGCCTCCTGATAGTAATACTCGAGGCTCTGTGGCATGTTGTAATGCAGCACATATCTCACATTTGACTTGTCGATTCCCATTCCAAATGCGTTTGTGGCAACCATCACACGGATTCTGTCGTATGTAAAATCCTCCTGATTCTGCTTACGTTCATCATTTGAAAGCCCTGCGTGGTAACGGCCCGCCGAAATGCCCTGCTCATTTAAAAGAGTATACAGCTTATCCACATTCTTTTTCGTTGCGCAGTATATTATTCCACTTTCGTCCTCATGCTTTTTCACATAGTTGATGATACTGTTGTCCTTCTGACTGCCTCCCTTTCTTGTAACAACCCTGAAAAACAGGTTAGGTCTGTCAAACCCTGTCACCATAGTAACCGGATTGTTAAGTCCAAGCGAAGCCACTATATCATTTTTCACGCGCTCCGTGGCAGTCGCTGTAAACGCACTGACTATCGGTCGTCTTGGAAGTCTCGTTAAAAATCCGGCAATTTCCAGATAGCTCGGCCTGAAATCCTGCCCCCACTGCGATATACAGTGTGCCTCATCAACTGTCAGCATCGATATGTCCGCGTTGCAGGCAAAATCCAGAAAACGCGGCGTGTTGAGGCGCTCCGGAGCGACATAGATTATCTTGTAGCGCCCCTGTGAGGCATACGAAAGTGCCATCCTTACCTGGTTTTCGGTCAGTGAGCTGTTGATATAGGCGGCATGCACTCCTGCCTGGTTTAAAGCCTTGACTTGGTCTGACATGAGCGAGATAAGTGGCGAAATGACAAGCGTAATTCCTTTAAGCATAAGCGCCGGAAGCTGGTAGCACAGCGATTTTCCTGCGCCTGTCGGCATGATACCGAGCACATCGTGCCCGGCAAGTATGCCGTTTATGAGCTCCTCCTGCCCTGTTCTAAGACTGTCGTAGCCAAAGTATTGTTTGAGTGTCTGGTTTATGTTCATTTATGCTTGTTGTCCTCCCTTAGCTGCACGATAATCCTGTAGACCTCAGGCCTTCTCTCCTTCAGATGCTTATCAAGCAGGTGTCTCCTCTGTGCAAACCGCTCTGCAAGCTCCGGATGCTCTCTTGCTATACGCTCATGCACCTCGCGACGGTGCATCTCGATATCTGCCGCAAGCGTGTGCACATCCTTTCCTGATATGTTGACGATTTCTTTCAGATGCTCCTCCAGATGCTCCAGCCACTCATCCTGGTCAAACTCATCCATATGCGCCCAGCGGCCATGCATGATTTCCTCTATATCCTTTGTCTTTTTGAGCTGTTCTATCTGAAGCTTTATCTGCTTTTCAATCTGCTCCTCACTCTCGCGCCAAACGCCCAGACAAACTCCTGCACTCTGTTGTCAGCACGCTTTCTTGAGGCACTGCGCTCCTCGTTATCCACGCCACCCTCAAGCGGATAAGGTCTGTTTATTCCCATATCCTTTAGCGCAATATGTATTGTCCTTCTGACACAGCCCTGCTCAATTAAATAGCCTAAGCCCAGCTTCCTGAGTTGCTCGTTGAGCTCTGCAATTTGCTCTGTTATGTATAGCTTTACACCTTTTTGTTTCAGTGAGCGGTAAAGTGACTCTATGCTGTCAGCTCCTGTGATATCAATACTTCCGATAGCTCCGGCATCGATTATGACAGCTTTTGTATCATGCTTTAGGTGGTCCTCAATATCGCGCACAAGTACCTTTGCATTTGCAAAAAACAGGCTGCTCGAAAATCTGTAAATAATCACACCGTCAATCTCGTGGATGTTTGTGCTCTCCCTGATATCGCGGAAATGACTGTGTCCCGGCTGCACACCGAGAAAGCAGGTGGCCGGCTTTGCGCTTCTGATTATCATCTCGGCAAAAGACAAAATGATTCCTATCAAAACTCCGTTTATCGTACCCAGAATAAGTACTCCGAAAAAAGCACCAACAAATATGAAAAATTCTGTCCTGCTGACCTTCCACAGTCTCTTTGCCAGATGAAACTCCGTGGCACCCATGAGCGCTGATATGACAATCGCCGTGAGCACCGGAACCGGCAGATATCCTATAAAGCCTGTGCAAAAAAAGAAGCACTGCTATCATGGAAACGCCTGCAACAAGCCCTGTGAGCTGTGTCTTACCCTCGTACTGCTCGCTCATCGCAGTTCGTGACACTGAACCGTTTATCGGACAGCAGCCCGTAAAAGCCGCAGCCATATTTCCTATGGAAAATGCCAAAAGCTCCGTGTTATCATCTATTCTGTATCCGTTTTTCTGTGCGAAATTGTTTTCTGCCAGAAGTGTCTCTGCCATGATGACAACAGCAACCGAAAGACTTAAAACTATTACCTCTGAGGCCTTTTGAACTGAAAAAACTGCCTCGAAATCCGGTATATACCACCGCGGCATGCCGGGCTCAACTGCTGAAAGAGTCGGCACTCCCCACTCCTTTACCGGTCCAAAATATGTAAAAAGCGCGCCTGTTACCATGAGCACAACCGCCATAGGAAACTTTGGAACAAGCCTCTTACTCACAACCAAAATGGCAAGCGCTACAATCCCCATGACAAGTGCGGCTGCATTTATGTGGTGTAAGGCCTCCCATATATGCTCAGACAGTTCAAAAAGCTCTCCGGTTCCTGCCGCAGAGCCCATGAGCTTTGGCACCTGCATCAGTATGATTGTAGTACATATGCCTGTGATAAATCCGCCCATAACCGGCGCAGATATGTAGTTCACCAGCTTTCCGGCATTCATGAAGTAAAATGCCAAAAGCCACAGTGCCACAAAAAATGTAAACACCGGTACAACCGTCATGGCCTCTTTGCTTCCTGCCTCTATTCCCATGCCAAGCACTGCTGCTCCGACAAGCGCCGCCGGAGCAGCATCCACACCGAATATAAACTGCGGTGATGTGGAAAACAGAGCAAACAATATGATTGGGAATACCGAGCCATACAAGCCATATACCGCCGGTAGCCCGGATATCTGCGCATAGCCCATCGATATAGGAATCGAAACCGCCATGATGATGATTCCCGCAAGAATGTCCTTTGGGAGATTTTTCTTGTCGTAGTTTTTGAGTGTTGGTGCAACTGATAATTTTTGTTTCATTTAGATTTGTGCCTTCTTTATCAATACTTTCTTTCCTTCAAATGCGAAACCATAATGTTGAATTGCTTCTCTTTTATATCCTCGTTCCAAAAGCTTTGCATCATAATTTTTCTCTTCAATCTGCTTCAAAGCACTATCCGCAGTCATATCCAGTGATGTCTCCTCTTGCGAATCAATAACCTTAAATTCTATTATTACAGCCTGCGAATTTTTATCACGTGGAATGATCATCACATCATATCTGCCATAGCCACTTTCACGGTTTGACTGCACTTCATATTTATCTCTAAGCTCGACCAGCAGGCCTAAGACAAAACCATGATAAAATCTCTCCGGTTCAGATTTTCCCGAAGGATGCTTTCCGCTGTCAAAGCTGCTGAAGGTAGATAAAGCGACCTCATTCATGTATATGTTCATTTCCTTTACATTGCCTCTAAGCAATGCCCTTATGAATCCATTATAATTCGAAACAGAGGCATTAAACCATCCTCTGAACATATTTGAAAACATACTTACGGTTTCAAGATTTGTAATGCTCAGATGATACCACGGTTCAAGCGTAAGACCTCTTTTTTCTAAGGAATCAACCTTTAAATAACCGCTGGCAAGCAAAAGACTCCAAATGGCATTTTCATCGTTATCGAGCTGTTCAAACACCAGTTGTTCGTCAATGCTAACCTCCACAGAATCGCCTTCCAGAAGTGTTTCCATCATAGATTTTATTTCTGCAGATGCTGTTCTGATCAAACGATTTACCAGACCGTTTGAGCTGGTAGATGCCCAGTATGGACTTATCTGTTTTTCCTTTAGAAAATTCGTTATAGACCATGGATTATAAATATCACTGTGATTTCCAAATTTAAAACCGTCATACCATTTTTTTACAGTATCTTTTTCACCGGACAGACCATACTCTTCCATTGCATCAAAAACTTCATTCTCTGTAAATCCAAAGCTCGTTGCATAACTGCTTGAGGTCGTGGTTATTACATTCAGATTATTGAGGTCTGAAAAAATTGATTCCTTTGATACACGCGTGATTCCTGTCATAATAGCACGCTCCATATACGGATTTGTCTTGAACGTTGCATTAAACAGGCTTCTTATATATGCAGTAAACTCATTCCAATATCCATGAAGATATGCCTCCTGTATAGGAGTATCATACTCATCAAGGATAATTATCGTCTTCTTTCCCCAGTAACGATGAAAATACTCACACAAAATATTTAATTTTAATCCACTCTCAGCATCACCCATCCTGGTATTTGTTCCTTCAAAATCAGCTATTTCGTCTGCTGTCAGAGTATCCCCCTCAAGCAGATATCTGTGCCTTTTGTAAACAGCCTCTATCTGTGCTTTTATCTGGATTTTTGCATCTCCCAGATTGTCGGCCTTAACCGAAGCAAAGCTCATAAAAATCACAGGATAAGTACCCTGAATTTTTCGATAGTCCTCATCCTCCCATATAGACAATGAATCAAACAAATCGCTCCTGTCCTTATACTGATTTGAAAAAAAGCAGTTAAGCATGCTCATATTAAGTGTTTTTCCAAAACGCCTCGGACGCGTGATGAGAGTCACATCATCCTTTGAATCCCACCATTCCTTTATAAAGCTCGTTTTGTCCACAAAAAAGCAATTATCTTCTATAACAGAAGCAAAATCCTGTTTCCCAATACCAATCGTTTTTACCATATCTGACTCCCTGTATAGTCTCAAATCATTGTTTTATATATGATATTATAGCCAATACAATTATGCACTGCAAGAAACAAATATACTCTTCTTAATCACGTTTTTAAACATAGATTAAGAAGAGTATAATCTCTTTTGTCGTATTAAATTATAACTACTTAATCACAGCCTCAACCTCACCCTTCTCAGGCATCACGCGAAGTGCGCCCTTTCTCGTAGTAATAAGAGAGGCTGCTGCATTTGCGAATGTGAGCATCTTTTTCACATCGTCATCCTTCCGGTCATTGATACCATGCTCCAGCACATCGTGAAGCAGGCATGCACAGAAAGTATCTCCTGCACCTGTAGTCTCGACAGTGTCATCTCGCAGGAACGGAGCTGCCTCCACGATATGTCCGTCAAAAAATGCCATACTTCCGTTTTTGCCCATGGTGGCACAGATAAACGGAATGTGATACTCATCTATGAGCTTCTTTACACCTGTCTTTATGTCCTTTTCGCCTGTCATGAATTCAATCTCATCATCAGATATTTTTAAGATGTCACACTGACTCAGGCCCCAGCTTATCTTCTCTTTTGCATCGTCCATGCTCTTCCAGAGCGGTTTGCGCAGATTAGGGTCAAAGGAAATCAGTACGCCTGCCTCTTTTGCGGCAGCTATTGCATGCTTTGTCGCATTCTCACAGATCTTATCTGTCATTGAAAGACTTCCGAAGTGGAAAATTTTTTGCGTTTCTCACAAGGGATAAATCCACCTCATCCGCTGTCAGCATCATATCTGCTCCCGGATTTCTGTAAAATGAGAAATCTCTGTCTCCGTCTGCTGCGGTCTGGACAAATGCAAGAGTGGTATGGACATTATCATCATAGCGCACGCCTGTTGTGTCGATGCCCTGCTCCTTTACGGCATCAACAAGCAGCCTTCCGAACGCATCCTGTCCCACTTTTCCGATGAAAGCAGTCTGATGACCGAGCTTTTGAAGCATGGCAAGCACGTTACATGGAGCTCCACCCGGATTAGCCTCAAAAAGCTTATTGTCCTGCGCACTTGTACCGTTTTCTGTAAAATCTATAAGTAATTCACCTAATGCAACTACATCCATATTGTACCTCTTTCTTTCCTGTCAAAATATTATGTATATTATTCTACAAATAACCGGACCAATAATTTGTCCGGTTATTATTTGTATGCTCTACTGATATGCTTTCATATTATAAAATTATATCATATTATATCATATTTTTCAATATCCACAACAGCACTTCCGTCACAATTAAAGCAGATTCCGTCTGCCTGAAGAGGTGTACAGATAGCTGTGGTTGCGACCTGCTGTCCGTCATTGATAAAGAGCTCTATAGACTGTCTGTCCATGATGAAACGAAGCTTTAGCTTTCTGTCTGTATCTGCGATTTTAATTTTTCTGACACAGACGACATCCTTTGTGACGCCACAGCAGGTACGATCAATCTCGAGCACGCCTGCGACTCTGTTGTAGGTAAACGCTGTGCTATACTCATCATCGCATGCCATTTCAACAGTGAAATTATTATACTCCTCGCCTGAAAGCTCCACTGTCATGTCGAGAGTGCGGCCCTTTATGCCATCAAAAGTCGTGTAGCAGTCTATCTTTTTATCTGTATAATGACACTTGTTTGCACGATAATTTTCTATTTCCTTAACCGGCTTCTGCCAGATACGGCCGTCCTTTATTTCAAGCTCACGAGGCAGTGTCATCATGCCCTGCCAATCCTGCGAATCAGGAACGACACATGCATCCCACGACTTCATCCAGGCAATCATCACGCGGCGTCCGTCCGGAAGCAGTGTAGTCTGCGGTGCATAAAAGTCCATGCCATAGTCAAGTGTGTGCGGCTCTTCCTTGATAAATACATGATTTTCTTTATCATAATCCCCCAGAAAATATACAGAGTTGTGTCCGTTATGAAACTCATATTTGTCTGCCTTCATACTCTGCGGTGAACAGATGAGCACATGCTTATCCTCCAGCCCAAAGAAGTCCGGGCACTCCCACATGGTACCTATTTTGCCTGTGCTGTTTGCCGCAAGGATTGTCTCAAACTGCCAATCGGTCAGGTTTTTTGAAGAGCAGAGCACTACCTGTCCCACATTGTTTAAGTCCTTGCTTCCAACTATAAGATAATATGTGTCATCCTCTTTCCATATTTTAGGGTCACGGAAATCGATTCTGCTGCAGTTTTCAGGAAGCATATCGCCTGTCACAACAGGATTATTCTCATGCTTCACATAATTAAGTCCGTCTCCAAATGCGATGCACTGGTTCTGTCTCTCCTGCTCACTGCCGTCAGGAAGTTTAATCCTTGTGACACCTGTGTATACAAGCACATGCTTACCATCTGCCTCAATGGCACTTCCTGAGAAACATCCTTTTTTATCATATTCCTCGTCAGGTGCCATCACACACGGAAGCTGCTCCCACTTAATCATATCGCTTGTCGTACTATGCCCCCAATGCATAGGTCCCCACTCACGCAGATATGGATAGTACTGATAAAACAGATGAATTTTTCCGTTATAGACAGAAAATCCATTCGGATCATTAATCCATCCTGCCGGTGCACTGATATGAAACAAAGGTTTACTCTCTTTATCTGTAGCAGCTATTTTTTTTGCCTCGTAGCTTCTTGCTTTTTCCAATAATTCGCTCATTCAAATCCTCCAATTCTGTTTGCTTTGCCGGTAATACAGAATTATGAACAGTAACCTATTTGCCCTCTGATGTACTCTCAAGGGATTTCTGATAGCTGTCAAAATATTTCTGCTTTATCTTCAGATAATCCTGTAAACCATATTTATTAAGTTTCTTAAGGTATGAATCCCATTCCTTATCAATGCCGCCGTTTAATATCCAGTCGGCCTTTTTCTGCTCAGCATATTTCTTGATGTCTGTGTCGTACTGTGACACCTTGTTGGTGTCATCTATACTCATGAACACGTTTGGATAGACATACTTACTGTTCATGTCCTTCAGATAAGCCTCATGCATGTTGTCAAGACGCCACTTGGCATCTGCAGGCTCTGTCACATAAACATCATAGTAATCGTTTAAAACAGCAAGCGGTCCGTTTACTGACTGTGCCTCACGCACTTCAACCGGTGACTGATCGCCCAGATCCATATGCTTTAACATCTGTCCGCCGTCAGCGTTTGTACTCATCTCAAATATATTGAACGAATCTTTCTCGCCGTATGTTCCCCAGTTATTCTGTGGAGACTGGATTGGAGCATACATCTGATCAATCCACGCGGCTGCCAAAGCCGTATCCCTGCAGCTTGATGTCAGTACGCATCGTCCTCTGTCGAAACCACTCGTCTCACTGTTATTCTGTCTGGTGATATTTCTTACTCCGTCAGGTCCTGTGAGAGCAGGAAGCATGACGTAATCTGTGTTATTGTCAATGTTTGCGATGTCCCATGTAAAGCAGAGCCCGTATCTGTGGTTTTTACCCTTTGCCACGTAGGTTGACCACTCCTGTGTAAATGCCTCAGGGTCAATCAAATCCTCTGTGACAAGCTTGTGAAGCCACTCGATACCCTCCTTGTAGCCCTCCTGTGTCGGAGTATAGATGACTTTTCCCTCATCTGTTACCGCAAAGTGGTCACCTGTATCACCATAACCCTCACCAAAGCCGTTCATGAGGATGGCTGGATCCTGGTCACCGTTGTTTATGATAAATGACATAGGAATAACCCCGCCCTCGATATCAAATTCCTGCTCCAGCTCATCGGCATGATCTCTGAATGCAATAAGCACCTGCTCGAGCTCGTCTGTGGTAGTCGGTACATCAAGTCCCAGATAGTCAAGCCACTTCTTGTTGATATAAGGAATATCGCCTATTGCCTGGATAGCTTCTTTTCCTGAGCCAAGCTGCTCTATCCATGGGAAGGAATATATATGTCCGTCAGGTGCAGTACACATGGTTCTGTACTCTGGATATTTTTCAAAAACTGCCTGAAGATTAGGCATATATTTATCGATCAGATTCTCTACCGGAATAATGATACCCTGCTTTGCATATCTGAGCAGGTCGTAATCACTCATACCTGCATTAAACAGTCCATCCGGCAGATTACCAAACTGCGCCAATGCCAGATTCTTCTTGTCAGAGAACTGGTCTGAAACGAAGCATGTCCAGTCGATATGCACGTTGGTCTGCTTCTCCATTCTCTTGAAGATAGTCCTCTCATTAGGATCCTGTGTGGATGTGGCCGGTGCACTTGTGATAAATGACAGCTCAGCCTTCTCCTTCAGAGGGAACTGCACATCTGATACCGGTGTGTCCGGATTTGTCTCAGCATTTAAGCTCTGCTGCTTTCCACAGCCTGCCACACCTGTCAGCATTGCAAGTGTAAGCGAAAGTGTAATTAATTTTTTGAAGCTTCTTTTTTTCATATCCATACTCATCCTTTCTGTTAGCCCTTAACAGATCCAACCATGATTCCTTTATCAAAATATTTCTGGAAAATGGATACATAATCAAAAGTGGTAAACTTGATACAACAATTGTAGCGTACTTGAGCTGCTCTGCAACCTTTGCCATCTCAGCTGTACTCTGGATATCTGCAATCATGCCCGGCTGAGGTGTATTCTGCACGAGAATTGAACGCAGTACAAGCTGTAATGGCTGGAGATTTGCATCATTCAGGTAAATCATTGCATCAAAGTAGCTGTTCCACATTCCTACAAATGACCAAAGCATAAGCACCGCAATAATCGGCTTACAAACCGGAAGCATAATCTTAAAGAAATGCTGTATTTCATTTGCTCCGTCGATGGCTGATGCCTCACGAAGCTCATTTGGCACTGACTGATAATAGGTTCTCGCCAAAATCATATTCCACACATTGAAAGCTCCCGGAATGAGGATTGCCCATACGGTGTTTACCATATGGAGCTGATTTATAAGGATGAATGTAGGAATCATTCCTCCTCCAAAAAACATTGTGATAATAAAAATCACATTGAAAAATTTTCTTCCGACAAATTCCTTTTTAGACATCGGATACGCTGCCAGGATTGTGACAAATACTGAGATTGCCGCAAACGCTATTGAGTAAAAAAACGAATTAAAAAATCCGCGCCATATCATGTCATTTTCCAGAACTCGTCTGTATGCATCAATAGTCCAGTCCTTTATGTTGAAGCTCAGTCCCTGATTGTTAAGTACTGTCGGATCCATGAAAGATGCCAGCACTACATATACTAACGGAACAATTATTGCAAGCACAAACAACCCAAGAAGTGTATATCCAATTCCAAGAACAATTTTATCAGTCCGTGAATATTTGATTTTTATCGTCATATCTTTTTCCATTGCACTTTCCTCCTAGATTCCTTCACCATCGTTTAGCTTCTTTACAACCGCATTGACTATAATCAGCAATATTACGTTGATTACCGAGTTGAAAAGACCAACCGCTGTTGAATAACCATAGTCTCCATTCAAAAGTCCGATTCTGTATACATATGTAGAAAGAATTTCCGATGCCGGTAAGTTCATATCTGTCTGTAACGCATAGGCTTTCTCGAAACCGATACTCATAATATTTCCTGCCTGCAGGATGAACTGTATCACTATAATATTCTTAATAGCCGGAAGCTCAACATACCACATCTGCTGGAAGATGTTTGCGCCATCCATTCTCGCTGCCTCCTCAAGCTCCTTGCTCGCATTGGATAATGCCGCTGTATACATGATTGAAGCCCAGCCTGCTCCCTGCCAGATGCCGCTCGCTATGTAGATTGTCCTGAATGCAGCCGGCATTGTCATCCAGTTTGTGCTGATACCGAGCAGCTTGTTCATAGGTCCGATTGGTGATAAAAACATACGAACCATACCACAAAGTACAATAACTGAGATAAAATTTGGTGCGTAAATCAGAAGCTGTATCTTTTTCTTGATGCCCTCTTTGCGAATACGATTCAGAAGCAGTGCAAGTATGATCGGTACCGGAAATCCCCATAACAATCCGTAAATACTTACCTTTAACGTATTCATAAGGTAGTTCATAAAATCAGGTGATGATAAAAATCTCTTGAAATATTCAAGCCCGACCCATGGACTCCCCAGCACACCCTTTATGACATTGTAATCCTTGAATGCTATGAGCAGTCCGCCCATCGGAACATACTTGAATATAATTGTCAGTAAAAGTGCCGGCATAAGGAAAAATATGTACAACATCCAGTTTTTCTTCACATATGTCACTTTGCTTTTCAATGACTGCTTTTTTTCTTTCATTTGCTGTGACCTCCACTCTCTTTCACATTTTGTCTTTTTTACTTAATTTACGCTCTTGTGTAACCGGTAAAGTAACCGGTTACTTTGTAATTTGATAATACAATATCATTTATGCTGTGTCAATACTTTTCTCAAAAAAAGTAACCGGTTACTTTTTGTTGATATTTTGGAAATTGCGCTGTATACTGTTTATAAACATTTGTAATATAAGTAATTTTTATAAGGAGACATCCCATGGGAAAAAAACAGGTTACATTTGCAGATATTGCGGAATATACACATTTTTCAAAAACAACGATTTCAAGATATTTCAATCATCCGGACTCTCTGACACTGGAGAATCAGGAAAAGATTTCCCGTGCGCTTGATGAGCTCGGCTATAAGAAGAATAAGCTCGCAAAGATTCTCGCAAACGGTAAGAGCGAGTTTGTCGGCATAATAGTGCCAAACCTTTACCTGCACTACTACTCTGAGATGCTCACACAGCTTTTAGCCACTTACGCTAACTATCACTATAAGTTTCTCATCTTTATGAGTGACAAGGGGGCGGCTGAGGAAGAAAACTACATTGATGAACTTTTAGCTTATCAGATAGAGGGTCTTATCGTGCTAAGTCACACTCTCTCATCTGAAAAGCTTGCTTCATACCACATTCCAATTGTCGCAATCGAGCGAGAATCCATGCATATAAGCAGTGTCACCTCCGACAACTATATGGGTGCGCTTCAGGCCACATCTCTTTTAATACGTGACAAATGCGATATCCTCATCCATATCAATGTAGATGTGCCAAAGTATGTCCCGGCTTACGACAGAATCCGTGCGTTTGAGGACACCTGTACCGAGCACAATATTCCCTATGAGCTCAGCCTGAACGTATCCGGTGATTCGTACAACGATTTATTTTCTCAGATGAAGGTGATTTTTAACAATATAGATGAGAAATATCCTGATAAAAAGAAAGGGGTATTCCTGGCAAACGACACATATGCCAACATGTTTTTGAACCTTGTCATACAAAAATACGGCTGCTTTCCGGACAGCTATGAGATAGTCGCTTCGACAATTCACCAATTGCCAACGAAGCCATAATTCCAATCACCACCATTGGCCAGCAGATAGATGTAATCGCAAGAACCGCCATGGATTTGCTCGTCAAGCAAATGGATAACCGCAAACAAAGAAAGCCTGAGCCCGATTTGGCGCCAACGCACAAAAAGATAGCGCCTGTGCTGATTCGCAGGGAGACAACCAGCTAGTACATCGTTTATGCGACATGTACCAGCCTGATTTTCTCCTGTTGCGTCCTGATATTCCCTGCTGCTCACACCCCCAGGAGGTTTTATCCACTGAAAACCTCATTTGTGATTTTACTGTACCTTCTTTCTCATGCGCATCTCCCACACATAGTAGGTCACAATAAGCAGTATTCCTGTTGTAAGCCAGGCTGCCGGATCTGCAAAGCACACACCGACGTAACCAAATGGCTTTGACAGAGCAAGTATTGCAATCAATCTCGACACAAGCTCCATCACACCGCTAAGCATAGGCACAAGTCCCTTGTTAAGTCCCTGCAGACCGTTTCTGTATGCAAAAATCCATGCAAGAGAAAGCATGAATACACTCGCGATTTTCAGATATTTCATAGCATAGTCAATGTCAGTTGCCGTAGGCGATGTGATAAACCAGCCTATCATGTACGGTCCGACAAAGCAGTTAATTGCTGCCGCTAAAACTGCGCAGCCTATACATATGAAAAAGCATGACTTCATACCCTTAAATATCCTGTCGTATCTTCCTGCTCCTAGATTTTGTCCGCAGTAAGTCGCAGCGGCTGTTCCAAGTGTAGGCATGGTCTGTGTCGCGATATTGTTGACCTTGGATGCGGCGGTATACGCAGCTACCACCTGCGAACCGAACACATTGACCGCAGCCTGGAAAATCATCGTTCCGATAGCAGTGATTGAATAGTTGAGTGCCATCTGCAGACCGATTGAGAGCATTCGCCAGATTCCGTTCCAATCCATGTAATAATCCTCACGGCTGGTGCGCAGCAAATCATACTTCTTAAACATCACGATAAATGACAAAACTGCAGCAATTCCCTGCGAGATAACTGTCGCATAAGCTGCTCCTGCCGTGCCTGCCTTCACCACCACGATAAAGAATATATCCAGCACAATATTCAATACAGATGAAAAAATCAAAAAGTACAGCGGAGTCTTGCTGTCTCCGATACTTCGCAAAAGACCGGAAGCCACATTGTAGGACATGGTGCAGAAAATTCCCGCAAAAATGACCTTTATGTACGCATCAGCCATGACAAGTATATCATCAGGTGTATTGAGCCAGATAAGAAGCTGCCTCGACGCAAGCACTGTCGGAATCGTGAGCACCACTGAAACAATCACAGTAAGAATGATAGCTAAAGCCACATAATGCTTCAAAAGCTTCTCTTTTTTCGCACCAAACGCATGGCTTGCCATAACTCCAAAGCCCTGTGCTATTCCATTTGCAAAGCCAAGCACCAGAAACATAATACAGCCTGTCGAGCCAACCGCCGCAAGCGCCTTTGAGCCCAGATACTGCCCCACGATAATCGTGTCCACCATATTATAGAACTGCTGAAACAGATTTCCCATCAGAACAGGAATCGAGAACAGCAGTATAATTTTCATTGGATTGCCTTTGGTCATATCTGTCTTCATGTGTAAATACCCTCCCCAAAAATTCAATTCATAATAACTTTTCCCAGCAGGTTCACCCCTGCAGAAAATCCATTAAAAAATGTGTGAACAAGCTCTTTTTCAAAGCCTCGTTCACACATTATATACACATATTTTCCAGTATTCAAGTACTATTTTCAAAATTTATAACTTATTTTTTAACAGTACGTTTATTCTTTCTTCCTCACACGATAATTCACATATCTCTTTATCAGGTAGTACACGACACCCCATGTCGGTACTCCGATGAACAGCCCCACTACTCCAAATAATCCATTTCCAAGGAAGATTGCAAATACCACCCAGAAAGGTGAGAGTCCTGTGGACTCACCGAGTATCTTTGGTCCGATAATATTGCCGTCCACCTGCTGTAAGATAATGATAAACAGCAAAAATATCACACCCTTTGACGGGCTGTCGAGCATGATGAGTATGGTGCTTGGTATGGCTCCAATGTACGGTCCAAAGAACGGTATGACATTGGTCACTCCGACTATCACGCTAATGAGTGCTACATACGGCATGCGCAGTATCAGGCAGCACACGAAACAGATAGCTCCGATTATGAGTGAATCAATGATTTTGCCACTGATAAAACCACCGAATATCTTGTCGCTCTCCTTTAAGATGCTTGAAAGCACCTGTATATGGCGCTCCGGCAGAAATGCGCTCACGAGCTTTTTAGTCTGACGTTTAAAGGTATCCTTGCTAAGAAGGACATAGATGGCAACGATGAATGCAACAAGGCAGTTTACCGCTGTGCCAAAGATTCCCATAATACCGTTTATCACAAAGGTAACCTGTCCGAGCATATTGTCCCTTACCCATTCAGTAAAATAGCTTATGCCGTTATTGTATAGCTCAGTGATTATTTCCTTTGCCCTGTCATTGTTTTTGGCAAGCTCCGTGATTTTTTTCACAAGGTCCTGTATCTGATCCGGTAAAAGACTGACCGCATTTGTGATATTGCTTACAAGCTGTGGCACCACCATCATGATGAGCACTACAATAATGGCTATTATTATGGCCAGACTTATAAGTATTGACAACCCTCTCATAGAAGGTCTCTTTCCACACTTCTTTTCTATGGCTTTGCCAAGCGAATTGCTTAGCTTTCTGTCATAAAACTCTACCATCGGATTTATGAGATACGCCAGCACAATCCCCATGATGATTGGCATAAGTATGTTTATTATTCTCACTATCTGTGCCATTATTGCATCAAATTTAAATAGCACAAACACTAGCAGGATTGCTCCTGCTAGTGCTAAAAACTGTGAAAACCCTTTGGCCCATGCGATCTTTATGGTGTGCTTCATCTTATTATTCACTTCCATGCGCGATTCCTCCTCGTTTATTGTATGTCCGGAATGTAACAAGCTGATATTATATAGTCTTTAATCAATCCGGGCAACACTCTTGCCCTCTGTCAGCTCAAATGGTATTATCTCATGACATGAGCCTTTATGCAAATCTATCATGTTAAAAAGAAGCTCTACGCTGCGTGCCGCCATATCCTTGTGCGGCTGTCTGATAGATACAATCTTTGGATTGTAGTACTCTGCAAGTGTCGAACCATCAAAGCCTGTGATAGATATATCTTCCGGCACCCTGAGTCCCTTGTCAAGTATTGCCCTTAAGGCACCGATTGCCATGACATCGGAAATCGCATAGACTGCGGTGATTTCTATATCCTTTTCCAAAAGCTTTTTCATCGCACGATATGCGCTGTCATATGAGAATCGCGCTCTCTCATAGTAACGCTCATCAGGTGTGATTCCATGCTTTTTTAAGCTGTTGAGATATCCGTTATGTCGCAGACGAGCTGTCTGTGAAGCTCCAGATTGGCTCCAATCTCTGCTATCTTTGTATGTCCATGCTCGATGAGATAGTCGACGATTGTTTCCCCTGCCTTCTCATCATCAATGGAAACAGATGACAGCTCCTCCATGCTCCAGTTTTCTGCCGATGTGGTCACGATAACACACGGCACCTTAAATGACGATGTATCCTCAGAGAAATCCTCCTGCTGCCTCCGAGGAATATGATGCCAAGCGGCTTTCGCTCCCTGCATATGCGGTCTGTCACACTGCTTAGATTACTGTCCTCATCCAGATATGTGATGCTCAAAGAGTAGTCTGTTCTGTCTATTATCGACTGGATTTCCTCGACTACGTTTGCAAACAGCATATTAGAGGTACCCTTTACCAACAGATAAATATTTCTGGAAATGGTCTGCTTGAGCCTCTTTGCATTGGTATTTGGCACAAAGTTGTGTGCCTCAACTATTTTCATTATGGTTTCTTTTGCTGCAGGAGAAACATCCTGCCTGTTATTTAAAACTCGGGATACAGTTGTTACTGAGTATCCCGATTCTTTTGCTATATCTACAATTGTCATTGTTTTCCCCGTCCGGACAGCGATACGTCCTTTTACATTATATCCATGTGATATAATTTATTTCACTCGTTATATCATATATCCACAACTACAAAACCTGCTAATTTAGCTTAAGCCCCACATGTTTTCTTAACAAGTGTGGGGCTTAAATAACATAAACTATATCCTCTTGTAAGCTATATTAACCCTTTACAGCTCCTGCGAGCACACCCTCTATAATGTACTTCTGACATACAATATAGAAGATAACAATTGGCAGAATCGCAAGCACGAGCATGGCCATCATTGCACCCCAGTCAATCATACCGTGGCTCTGCTTTAAGTACTGAATAGCAATTGGTATGGTTTTGTACTGGTTGATGTTTAAAACCAGTGATGGAAGAAGGTAATCATTCCATACCCACATTGCCTCAAGTATCGCTACTGTTACCGCTGTAGGACGAAGTATTGGAAATACAACCCTGAAATACATCTGTAATGGTGTACAGCCATCAATCATAGCTGCCTCTTCGATCTCTAATGAGATACTCTTTACAAATCCTGTAAACATAAACACAGCAAGTCCTGCTCCAAAGCCAAGATATACAATGATGATACCGAGTGGATTTGATAAATGAAGCATATTTGCAAATTTTGATAATGTAAACATTACCATCTGGAATGGTACAATCATAGAGAAAAGGCAAAGTGTATACATAAGCTTTGTGCCCTTAGTCTTTACACGAACTATGTACCATGCACACATTGAGCAGCAGAGTACAATAAGTACTACTGAGCCGACTGTGATGAAAAGTGAATTTCCAAAGCAGTCCCAGAAATGTGTCATTCTGAGACCATTCTTGTAGTTTAATGTGCTACAGAAAAGCCTTGACATACCATCCTTGAAGGCTTCAAAGCCTCAGTGATAGATACTGTGCTGATTCCAAACGGATGCTTGAATATGTAGGCTTTTCTCTTAAATGAATTGAGTAACACCATAAAGATTGGTGAAATCCAAAGTATTGATAAAACAGCGAATAATAATGTGATTATCCAACCGTGCTTGGCCTGTCTTACGGCACTGACTTCCTGCGCTTTTTTCTGTTTTGCCATTAGTCCTGTACCTCCTTGCTTGTAGTAATCTTATTCTGTGCAAGTGCGATAATTGCAACAATTATAAAGAATATAACAGCCTTTGCCTGACCTACGCCCTGCCATCCTGTTGTTCCATACATGGTGTTGTAGATATTTAAGGCAAGCAGCTCTGACATCTTTCCCGGATTACCGCCTGTAAGAGCTAAGTTCTGGTCGAACAGCTTGAAGCCGTTTGTCAATGTCAGGAATGTACAGATTGTGATTGTCGGCATAAGCATTGGAAGAATAACGCTCTTTAAGAGCTGCCATCTGTTGGCTCCATCAATCTTTGCTGCCTCAATAAGCTCACCCGGTATATTCTGAATACCTGCGATGTAGATAATCATCATATATCCAATCTGCTGCCAGCATACTACTGCGATAAGTCCCCAGAATGCTGACCACTCTGAGCTTACGATTGTCTTTGAATAGTTCTGCAGGATAGAGTTAAAAATCATCAGCCATACATATGAAAGTACGATTCCACCGATCAGGTTTGGAAGGAAGAATACTGTACGGAAAAGATTTGTTCCTCTGATTCCTTTTGTAAGCGCCATTGCTATTGCAAATGATACGATATTGATAATCAGTACCGAAACTACTGTAAATAGTGCTGTGTACCAGATTGAATGAATAAAGGTTGTATCCACACTGCCGTTTACAACAAAAATCCTTGTGTAATTTTTAAATCCCACCCATTTCCAGTCTGTAACAGTGGAGAATTTACAAAATGAAAGGAAGATACCATATACGAATGGTACAATAAATCCTATTGTAAATGCTGCCATTGTCGGTAAAGCGAAGATCCAAAATTTTTTTCTAATCGACTTTTCCATAACAAATATACCTTTCTTAAAAAATATGGGGTGAGTGACTGCCACTCACCCCACTTTTACTACTTTTTTTTACTAACTTTTAGAGAATTTTACTGCTCGTTCTGAAGATCCCAGTAATAAGCCCATTTCTCTGAGAATGCCTTTGCAACGTCATCCCATGAACCATTACGCTCTGTGTACTCTGTGAGTGGAGCAAGGAAATCAGCTCTCCAGTCATCTACTGAAGGTGTTGCGTTGAATGACCATGCTACTGATGTCTTGCCTTCCTTTGCAAGCTCTGATGCTACATTAGCAAAAGCGTTCTTTGACTCATAGTCGCCTGTGAATGTATCGAATGGAGCTGAAAGACCCATTTTATTAACGATTGCATCACGTCCGTCATCACTTGTGATTACCCAGTTGAGGAATTCAAGTGTTGCATCAATATCCTTCTGATCTGCCTTAGCGTTTACTGTCCAGTGGTTCTCTGTACCAACTGCAAGTCCCTCGTTCTCGTCATCTACACCGAAGTAGATAGGCATCATTGAAAGGTCAGACTGCTTAACTGTGTATCCGTTCTCGTTGTCATCTGCGAAGTTAGCGTACTCCCAGTCACCATTCTGGTAGAATACAGCCTCTTCCATACCAAGCTCTGACTCAGCATTTAAGCTTCCTGAATCAAGTGTAGCCTTGTCTGCTGCTGATGTATTTGTGTACATATCCCAAACTCTCTTGAAGTTGTCCATGTACTTACCTGTAACTTCCTTCTGTCCTGCTGTGAGGTCACATCCTGCATCCTTGAACTCATAGTAGAGTGCGAGACCTGCGAGATGTCCTGTGAATCTCCAGTTAGATCCGCTGTCAAGTCCTGCTGAAGCAAATGCCTCTGTAAGATGTAAGTCACAAGCTTTGTTGATGTCATCTACATGCTCGTTGATATCAGTTGCAACCTTCTCTAATGTATCAAGATCCTTGATATCATCTACTGACTTGATAACTGCTCCAGAGTAGTTGCTGCAGTATTTCTCAAGAATTGCCTTGTTGTAGATGATTCCGTAGCACTCATAGCAGTTAGCTACTGATGCAATCTTGCCATTGTACTCAAGTGCAAGTGACTTATCTGTAAGGTGCTTGTAAATCTCGCTGTCCTTTAAGTCATATATGTATTTGTCATACTCTGCGCAGTCTGCTGTGCTTCCGATATTGAAGATTGTTGGAGCCTCCTTCTTAGCAAGCTCAGACTTAAGTGTTGTCTTGTACTGTCCATCAGCTGCTGTTACTACTGTAACCTGTACGCCTGTCTCATCTGTATACTTCTCTGCAAGATCCTGCCATGCCTGATCTGTCTCCGGCTTGAAGTTTAACATATAAACTGAGCCATCGCCGCCCTTTGCAGATGAGCCTTTCTCTGTTCCGTCTCCGCTTCCTGATCCACATCCGGCAAGCATTGTTGCTACCATTGAAGAAGCGAGTAATACTGTCACTAATTTCTTTTTCATTTTAAACCCTCCTAAAAGATTTAATATTAAAATTGTCTTTGCAAACATCCTTGGTTGTTTTCGGTAATGTTTGCGGTAACGTTTTCACAAGAATTATTATAGTACAGCTTCGTGTAGTTTCGCAAGAGGATTTTGTCTTTTCTGTATATATTAATAAAAACACCAGGTATTTTTTGGCAGTTTTTCACAAAAAATCGTCAAAAAATAAGTATTTTCACACTGGCGTTTGGTCATTTTAGTTATTTTCGACTATCCGTTTTGTGTAAAAATACTTTTGTTATTTTTATTCATTTCATCTATCAGAGCCTGCTTTTGTGCGCGCTTGAGCTGTTTTATATGATACTCCCTGCTCATTGCCTCCTCTTTCGTGGCAAAGTGCTCGAAATAGACCAGCTCCACAGGTCTGCGTGTCTTTGTATATTTGGCACCTTTCCCGGAGTTATGCGCTTTTATGCGCTTTTTCAGGTCATTTGTCCAGCCGGTATAAAGTGTGCCGTCAGCACACCTCACAATATATGTATAATTTTCATCCATATCTGCTTTGTCCATCTTAATAATCAACGCTGTGCTTATGACATGACAATATGATATCAGGCCTGCCCCTGAATCGTAGTGCCATAGCCTGACATAAGCATAAACTCTGCTCTGTCGACCACTCTGCAGCTGCCACGGTTGTCTGTCTTTACGCTGTATAGTATCTCATCTGCCACATGTAAAAAATCCCACACTCTGTTTTCTTCCTTTGGTACATCGCAATACATGCCCTGTGTGATTGTGACAATAGGCAGCATCTTTGAAAACCGGTGTGGCAAAGTCAGCTCCATAACCTTGCGGCGAAGCTCCTCCACGTATTCTTTAGCATCTTCCTTTGATATATTCTCGTACATGACTACAAACTCATCCCCGCCATATCTGGCACAAAAGCCTCCATGTGCTCCTGCAACCTCGCTGATACAGCCTGCAATTGCAATCAGACATTTGTCGCCCTCCTGATGTCCGTAATTATCATTGTACTCCTTGAAATAATCCACATCCAGTATCTCCAGAGCAAAATTGTGTCCGCTTTTTAGAGCATGCAGAAACATCTCATCTGCCTGTATATTGAGCTTTCGCCTGTTTGCCATGCCTGTAAGCGGATCTGTCTCAGACTGCGCCGCAAGACGCTTATTTTCCTTCTCCACTCTTTTCTTGGCGCGATTTACCTTCTCGAAATTTGCCTAAGCTTTATGACTTCTTTTATCATAGCCTTGGCCTCAAGCTCCTTGCGCTCAGAAAGCTCATAGTACAGTCCCGCAGCCTGCAGATAATCTGCACTCATATGATGATTTCTGTAAAATCTGATTTTAAGACCTAAAAGTCTCATCTGCATGCTTGTAACCTTAAGATTGTTTATCATCGGCTCCATAAGCTCCATCAGATGCCAGAACTCATCACTCTTTCCACTCTCAAAAAGCACCTCCAGGTACACAAAGAAATCCTCTATCAGATCCAAAAAAAGCATATCCTGCGTGATTACACTGTCAATGTGCCTGATGCACTCGTCACGTTTTTCTATCTGACCGCTTTTATGCATGTAAAAGGTTTTGCTGATGAGCATTCCAAGCCTGTCTATTGCATCCGCAAAAGGCAGATGCTCCCTATCAACAATCTCAAGCATCTCATCTATTCCGGTAAAGTTATTCTCCAATACCTTGCAGTTTATCATGTTCTCATAAAGAGATATCATCCTTGTGTGATATGAAGGCTCTTCTGGTGCGGATGCTATGTATTCCATGGCTTTTTGAAAGTATTCCATGGCCTCCTCGTATCTGCCTACCTTGATATTCAAGGCTCCGCAGTTGACATTTATGATGCCCTGTTCCTCCAAAAGCCCATACTTCTTGCAGTACATCAGCCCATCCAGATAATAATCATACGCTACCGGCTGATTGCCTCTGCTTGATGTGATGATGCCAAGTATATTGCATGCACGCGCCAGCATGCTCCAGCTCTGTGCCTTCTCCAGGTGCTCTATCGCCCTGACCACGATATCAAATATGTTATCGTAGTCATTCAGGCAATAAAGTGTCATGGCAAGATGATAGTAGCCAAAGCCCAAAAGCTTTGAATCTGCTGTTTTTTCTCCATACTCTATCAGCTCATTACAATATCTGATAGTCATCTCGCATCCTTTCTGTAATTATCAAGAATGCCATTTGTCCAGTTTTTCACACTCTCATTGTATTCATTAAACTCCAACTTTTCACCTCTATATATCGCCGAAATAATCCATCGGATTGACCGGTTTTCCATCCTGCTCCATCGCAAAATACACATTGGTGCCCTCTACTGTATAGTATCTGGTCACCTTTCCAACTGTTCCAAGTGTTTCTCCTGCCTCAAGCACATCACCCTCACTGCAGGTCAGATTTGCAAGCTGTCCGTAAGTAGCTGTATAGCCGTCTCCTAAATCCTGCACTACCGTGCAGCCCGTCTCTGCACTGTCATATATGTCTATAATCCTGCCCTCGGTAACCGAGCATACCGCATCACCCTCGTTTGCACGTATTACCATGCCACGATTATACTGATACTGGTCGAGTGTCGGGAAATACACCGTCTTGTCCATGGAAAACGGCAATAGTACATCTCCCTTTACAGGCCAGGTGGTCACATTTTCAGCGACAAAATGCAGTTGTTTTTCTGCCGGCTGCTGATTGTTGCTCTTATTTAAGTTTTCTTCCTGCCCTGTCTTAGTCTCTGAATCTTCTTTTGGGGTTTGTTTCTGTGGGGTCTTCTCTGTAGGCTCTACTATAGACGAAGTCTGTGAAATTTCTGTGGGTGTCTCCTCTTTTCCGTGATTCTGTGTTGAATATACCGCTGCAAATCCTATGGCTCCGGCCACGAGACATGCCGCTGCTGCAATTTGTTGTTTTTTCATAGGACATTACCTCCATCATCTGAATTGTTCTGATGATAGTATGTCCCTCTCACACGGATTTATTCATGTTTTCTATTTTGCGGCACCAATTATATTTGATAATTGTGCAAACTGTGAAAGGCTTAGAGCCTCACCACGCACATTTACAGGAACTCCGAGAGCCTCGATGCACTGCTGTATCTGCTCCTTGGTCAGTCCCATACCACCGAAATTGTTGAGTCCGTTGGCAAGAGTTTTCCTGCGCTGGTTGAAGGATGCCCTGATGATTTTAAACATGAGCTTTTCATCATCTACGTCAACCACCGGCTTTTCATATCGCTTGAGCGATATAACAGAGCTTCCTACCTTTGGCTGTGGCATGAAACAGCTTGGCGGCACATTGACCACTATCTCAGGGTGCGAATAATACTGCACCGCAAGTGACAGAGCTCCGTAATCCTTCTTGCCGGGACCTGCCTGCATACGGTCTGCGACCTCCTTCTGCACCATAATTGTAATGCTGTCTATCGGCACATGACTCTCGAACAGCCCCATAATAATAGGTGTCGTTATGTAATATGGCAGGTTTGCAACAACCTTTATCGGCTTACCATTATTATATTCTTCTGCCAGAGCATTTATGTCTACCTTTAATATATCATCATTTATGACCTTTACATTATCATATTCACTCAGAGTATCCTTAAGTATAGGTATCAGATTTGTATCTATCTCGACTGCTATTACCTGGCGCGCGACTCACACAGATACTGTGTCATCGTACCTATTCCCGGGCCTATCTCAAGTATCATATCGTCCTTTGTGATGCCGGCCGAGTCTATGATTTCCTCCAAAATGCCTGTATCAATAAGGAAGTTCTGTCCAAATTTCTTTTGAAAATTGAAATTGTATTTCTGCAGAACCTCGATTGTGTTCTTAGGATTTCCCAAATATGCCATGATATGCACTCCTTGTGTCGTTTCATCTGATGCGACAGTACAACTGCTGTCTTTATATTTTATATTATCACATGAAATGCCTTTATTTCAATTGTATTCGTGAATTTTTTGCGGTTTTGTCGTTAGTCCGGAGCGAAAGCCGCGAACCGCCGCCCTGCCATGGGGCACGTACACTACCGCGTGAGCTACGCTTCGCAGTTAAGATTCTGTACGGATTATGTCTAAAAATTATCTATGCTTGACGAAACCGGCTTTTATGCGCCATCTGTGGCGCATAAGCCTTGCCCAGCCGTCCATGGCTGGGCATTTCTGTGTTATGAAGCATAATCTACAGTATCTAAACAGCTTCGCTATTCGCTCACGCGGTAGTGTACGTGCCCCATGGCAGGGCGGCGGTTCGTGGCTTTCGTTCCTCACGCTGTGGCTCACTCCCGTAAATTGACACGTGTAAACAGTCCAAATGCATTGGCGCGCGTTACGCGCTCTACCTCATCCGGTGTAATGCCCTTGATTTCTGCTATCTTTGATATGACATACGGAATGTTTGATGAGTCATTCCGCGTGCCTCGATGTGGCTCCGGAGCATGTATGGGCAATCTGTCTCAAGGAGGATTCTCTCAAGTGGAAGCTCCAACACTGTCTGAACCAGCTTCTTTGCATTCTTGAAGGTTACGACACCTCCCACTCCTATATAATAGCCCAGCTTTACATACTCTCGCGCCATCTCAGGTGAATAGGAATAGCAGTGTATCACGCCGCGGATATCCTTTTTTGCTGCTTCTGTCATGATTTCCATGGTATCCTGTGCTGCATCACGCGAGTGGATGATAACCGGCAGCGATGCTTCTGCTGCAAGCTCAAGCTGACGCTTAAACCAGTAGCGCTGGTTTTCCTGCACCTCTGGCTCCTTATCCCAGTAATAGTCCAGTCCGATTTCCCCGACTGCAACAGTCCTTTCCCATGCAGTCTGTTTCCTAAGCCATGCAAAGGTTTCCTCGTTTAAATCAGCTATGTCGCTTGGATGCACTCCAACCGCCGCATATATAAAGTCATATTTCTTTGCAAGCTCCATTGTAGTCATTGTAGAGCCAATAGAAGCCCCGACATTTATTATCGGGGCAACTCCTTTTTCATGGACGCGTTTTATTGTTTCATCACGGTCGTCCTTAAATCTGTCATCATCATAATGGGCATGTGTTTCAAATATCATTAATTACTGTGTCCTTCCTCCGCCCAAAGCTTATCGGCACAAGGCTTCCATGCCTGCGCATACTCCTTGCACTTGTTGCACAGGTGCTCCGCACTCTCAGGTGACTGTAAATCTGTTGATTTTGCACCTGTTTCCTTTACGAGCCTCTGTAAGATCTCAGGATTTTCAAGCATAGGACATGGTCTGTAGTGATTCTCATTAAATGGCTGGTTATCATGGTATGCCATGAAGAGCGGCTGTTTTAAAATCTCAAGCATGCTGTGTGTACGGATGTTGGCTCCTGAGTAGTGGATAAATACACATGGCTCAGCATCACCATTGGCATTGATATGGAAGTAGTTTCTTCCGCCTGCTATACAGCCTCCGACAAACTCGCCGTCGTTCTGGAAATCCATCGTGAAAATTCCCTTGCCGCTTGTCATATTTCTGATTTCACGGACACGGTCCTTGATGTAAAGCCTCTGCTCCGGATTTGGTAAAAGTTCCAGTGATGCATCGTTTCCGACAGGCATATAATGGAAGTAAAGCGCATAGCGGCAGCCCTTTTCCACAATCATGTCTATAAACTCATCACTGGTAACTGTCTTATAGTTCTTTGAAGTGTAACATATTGATGTACCGAAAACAAGTCCGTTTTCCTTAAGCAAATCCATCGCATGCATAACCTTTGCAAATACACCTGTGCCTCGTCTTAGGTCGTTTACCTCTGAGAAGCCCTCAAGACTTATTGCAAGGTACAGATTTCCGATACGCTTTAAGTCCGCGCAGAAGGCTCATCCACGAGTGTGCCGTTTGTGAATGCCAGAAATGCACAGTCGTTGTGCTTCTCACAGAGCTTAACAAGGTCTGCTTTTCTGACGAGAGGCTCCCCTCCTGTGAACATATACAGGTATACGCCAAGTTCCTTGCCCTGTGTTACGACCTTATCCATCTCATCAAAGGTTAAGTTCAGCTTGTGACCGTACTCTGCTGCCCAGCAGCCTGTGCAGTGCAGATTACAGGCACTTGTCGGATCCATAAGAATGAGCCACGGCACATTGCAGCCGTACTTTTCACGATTTTTACGGATAGTTTTTGTGCCGTAAACAAATGCCTCAAAGCCCAGATTGAGCGCGATTGTCTTTAATACATGAGGATCTATCTCATTGATAAGACGGTGCATGTACTTGTTGAGTGTACAGTCCTTGTCGCAGATCATCCTGCGCGCACTGTCATAGTTTAAATCAATCTTCTCATCGCCCATGAATTTCTGCCATATGTCGATGAGCTTTACAACCTCTGTCTCCGAGTCCTTGCAAAGTCCTTTTACAATGTTGTCACATATTTTTGATGCAGCAAGTCTCGCTGCCTGATGTCCTAAATTTCCCACTTTGTATTCCTCCTTATTGTTTCAACGGTATTTCTGACGACAAATAAATTTAGTATTCCGTCAAGACTCAAATTCAGTCCTATTAGTCTGACTATCATGCCTGCGGTCTCAAATGGTGTCACTAAAAGCAATATGCCCACAAACGCCACTACAAATGACATTACGAGTATGAGCCACCATCTCTCGATGCCAAAGCGCTTTGCTTCCACTGCGGTCTGTATCTTTAACGCTCCATCTACCAGCATAAAAATGCCTATTGCCGTGGACAATATCTCTATAATATACTCAGATTTCTCTATAATTATGATTCCAAGCACTATAGAAACTATACCCAGCGCAAGGTCAAACTGAAACGCAAGCTGAAATAAATCCTTTGCAAAATATCCGGACAGCTTTGTCACTCCGTATACTATGAGAAACACTCCATACACCACGCACAAAGTCTTAAGTCCAAGCTGTGGCGCAAACAACAAAGCTGCCCCCAATGCAATCAGGCATATTGTCATGGCAGTGTATGCATTTTTCACACGTATCAATGTATGCATAAAGTATCTCCCTCCTTTTTGTCTGCTATTCTAATCCACCACAACCGGTTTTAAAACGGACAAAAAATAAGAGTGTCTGAAATTCAGACACTCTGTCAAATCTGTTCGAATTATTTTGTCATATATACCCGCCTGTCTACAGGCAACACTCAATCATATCATAAATTGTGGCCTCGAATGAGTCACCGATTCTCTTAACAATATCTCTGTTGTATTGGCTTTTTGACATTCCTGTGCTATTTGCCGTAATGGTCTCAGGCGCACCATTCATCATGCTGCCTCTCTCAATCCACTTTATTGTGCTGCCCACAATTCCGTTGCTGTAAAATGCCGTGATAAACGCAACGTCACCCTCACTCAGGCTGTAGCCCTCTGCCTTTTCCAACACAAAGCGGCGCACCACCTGCGTGACCACGGCATCCAGATATGTCCTCAGCAGCCTGCCGTTTTCCGATGCATAAATGTGTATTATTGCCTCGCGGTTATTAAGAATAATGGAAGCGGCTCTGGCATATGCATCATGAAATGTCATGCCCTCCTTTGCCTCATCCATAACAAGCCTTACCTCGTCCTCAAATATAGCCTCAAGCACATCATATATGTCCCTGAAATAATAGTAGAATGTGTTTCTGTTTATCTCACACTGCTCGCATATATCCTTGACTGTAATCCTGTCAAGCGGTTTGTTTTTCAGTATATGTAAAAAAGTCTGCATTATGGCTTTTCTTGTAAATTTTGCCATGTGTATATCTCCTGCTGCGTGTATTATACATAAACCATGCTCTCAACCGCCATTATATTACGATTGTTATATTTTTGTCAAACTTTGTCTCCGTGTAACTTCAAAGTAAATTTAAATGCCAACACCAAAAGAAAGAAACATATCCATTAAAATCCAAAGTCCGCATAATCCTGCGGCAGAAATCTATGATATATGATATGACAGCCCTCATCATGGAAGCAGTAGTAATATGTGTCATCCGGGTCATTTAAGAAGCGGATGTAGCAGTCAAACTCACCGTTTTGCATTTCCTTTTTCTCAATGTCGTCCGAGTATTTGTAAAACAGCTCTGTTATCTGCTCCATGGTACAGCCATGCGTGCCGACAAGCGCTATAAGCCCACTGATAAATTCATTGTCTGCGGTATTTTCATGCACATACTCACTGCCCTCAGGTGGTATCTCTATGCAGAAACGCTCATTTTTTGCAGTGACCTTTATCTCACCTATGGTGTCAGTAAGCTGCTTTGGCAGGTTGTTTGAAGCAAGGATTTCAAGCATCTGCTGCTCTGAAATCATGCCGGTTGCAATTTTATTATCAGCCTGCACACTCAAAGAAATGTCTGAGCGTGGAAAGAGGATAATACAGTCTGACTATTTCCTTCCTGTAGCCAAGCTTTGCCTGCTGCTCTTTTACTATATCAATAAGACTCTTCGCCAGACGAGCATAACCGGTGATGCTATAATTGCCTTTATAATCACCACTATAATTCACTTTGTCGTCAAAATCACTTGTTTTCGTCATACCGATAGCTTCTCTTCCTCCCGGCTTTTAAGGCTTTTCTATGGCATGCTCACCTTATCGAGTATTCCTGTCAGGTGTGCTATTGCCACGCCATAGTTTGTCATCGGCACATGCTGAGTGCGTGCCCTGTCTATCCTTGATAATACATATTTTCTGTTAAACATGCAAGCTCCGCACTGGATAACAAGGTCATACTGAGAAAGATTATCAGGGAAGTCCGTACCGCTTGTAATGTCCACGGTAAGCTCCCCACCGACACGCTTTCGAAGCAGGCCCGGAAGCTTCACCCTGCCTATATCCTCCGCAAGAGGCGCATGTGTACAGCACTCTGCGATAAGCACCCTTGAGGATGGCTTTAAGGCATCAATTGCCCTTGCGCTCTCCACATAGTATGGCAGATCACCCTTGTATGCTGCAAAAAGCACTGAAAATGATGTGAGCATACTCTCCGCCGGCTTGTGCTCGTACACATAGCCAAACACCTGTGAATCTGTCACGATGAGCTTTGGCGCGTGAGATAATGCTGCAAGTGCATCTGTCATTTTGTCAGTTGTCGTGCTCATCACAAGGCATTTTCTATCGAGCAGTTCCCTGAGTGTCTGCACCTGTGGCAATATGAGTCTGCCCTTTGGCGCCTGGATATCCTGTGGCATGACAAGAAGCACCAGATCGGTCTCACAGACAAGGTCTCCCAGGATAAATTCCTGTCCGAAATCCTCAGGCAAAAGGCGTGTGAGTGCAGAGATAACGGCATCCATTCCCTTGCCCTTTAATGCACTGACTGCTACAACCTCAAAGCTATTGTCTGCATTTTTGCCCATCACAGCACTGTTTTCCTCATAAACCCAGCACTTTTGCGGACTCTATTGCAGCATTGTCAAGCTTTCCCCTGCTCTTTTTCCTGAGCCTCTGCGGAAAGCAAAATCTCGTCTATCTTGTTTAAGGCAAATACAACCGGGGTATGTTTTTTTGCAAATAACAGGCTCCACTCTGCCTCATCCTTAAAAGCCTTTTTAAATGGTATCCCTGCCTTCTTTGCAGCAATGACCTCTGCAATATCAAGCACTACAACGGCTATATCTGTCTTCTCTGCTGCCAGATGAGTCTTTTCCACACGTCTTTCACCAAGCTCACTGTCATCATCAAAGCCCGCCGTATCAATAATCACGCACGGTCCGAGCGGATGAATTTCCATCGGCTTGTACACAGGGTCTGTTGTCGTACCTGCCACGTCAGCTACTATGGAAACCTCCTGCTTTGTAACCGCGTTAATCAGTGATGACTTACCACTGTTTGTCTTTCCGTATATACCTATATGAAGTCTGTTGGCAGAAGGCGTCTCATTCAAATTTCCCATATGTATCCCCCTTTAGAAACGGAAATCACGCTTTCCGTCTGCAATATCATGTATATGCTCATAGCAGGTCTGCTTAACCTTTGGATTGGTAATCTTTTCTATTTCCCTGTCGATGAGCTTCATTCCAAGCTCTCTTGTCTGCGGGCTTGCATAGTCCTCGAGATACTCCTTAAGTGTCATGAGTGCGTTCGGATGACAGCAATTAAGTATCTGCATGCTCTTGCACAGTGCCATAAAACGGTCTCCCGTTCTGCCCTCTCTGTAGCAGGCTGTACAGAAGGATGGAATATAGTCCATCTTCATAAGCCAGTTTACCACCTCGTCAAGTGTTCTCTGGTCGCTGACATCAAACTGCTCCGATGTTGCCTCTGCATTTTTCTCAGCCTCCGGGTCTGCATAGCCTCCAACACTTGTCTTTGATGCGCCGCTGATCTGTGAAACACCGAGCGGCAGAACCTTTTCGCGGACAGCCTGGCTCTCACGAGTTGAGATTATCATTCCTGTGTATGGCACTGAAATACGGATAAGTGCGCATATTTTGGCGAAGGTATCATCACTGATGCCATTGTCAAATACATCCGGGTCTATATCATCTGCGTGCTTTATACGCGGCACACTGATGGTGTGAGGACCTACACCGTGCACTGCCTCAAGGTGCTCTGCATGCATCAAAAGTCCTGCAAACTCGTACTTGTATTTGTCCAGTCCGAAAAGTACACCAAGTCCCACATCGTCAATGCCGCCCTCCATAGCGCGGTCCATAGCCTCTGTGTGGTATGCGTAGTCATGCTTTGGTCCTGTCGGATGAAGCTGCTCATAGCTCTCCTTGTGATATGTCTCCTGGAAGAGTATGTAGGTTCCGATTCCTGCCTCCTTGAGCTTTCTGTAATTCTCCACTGTAGTGGCAGCAATATTTACATTTACACGGCGGATAGCTCCGTTTTTGTGCTTGATGCTGTAGATTGTGTTGATACACTCGAGAATGTACTCAATCGGATTGTTTACAGGATCCTCTCCTGCCTCGATTGCAAGACGCTTGTGTCCCATATCCTGAAGGGCTGTGACCTCCTTTACTATTTCCTCCTGAGTGAGCTTCTTTCTCGCAATATGCTTATTTTTCATGTGGTATGGACAGTAAACACAGCCGTTCACACAGTAGTTTGACAGATAAAGTGGCGCGAAAAGCACGATTCTGTTTCCGTAGAAGTCCTTCTTTATCTGCTGTGCAAGCTTGTAAACCTCGTCAAGTTTCTCCGGAATCTCACATGCTAAAAGCACTGATGCCTCTCTGTGGGTGAGTCCTTTTTTTAGCTTTGCTTTCTCGATAATCTTATCGATCAGCCCTATATTATTTTTATTTGCCTCTGCGTATTCGAGAGTCTCTTTGATTTCCTCGTCTGAGATAAATTCCTCAGCCTTTAATGATTTTACGTTGTACATTTTAATCTCCTTATATTGTAATCATAAATCTGCGTATCTCCGCGCGACACCACCACCTGATAGCCGATGCTCTTCATCCTGTTTTCCATACAGTAGCGGCACTCTGCTGCCTCATCTCCGGTGCAGATTTTATTGTCGTAGAGCTTGTATTTGTCGCGGACATTGACCGGTGAGAGGTTTGGCATCACGACATTGGCACCCGACTGTATACCCTTTTCCCTGCCGAGTGGATGGATTGTGCCAAGCGCTGTTGTGGCAGGCAGCAGCACTTTTGGATGTATGAGCCTGATGATTGAAAGCAGGCGAAGCGTCTCATCCATCGTGCCTGACTTCTCGTTTGCAAAAGGTGTATCCTTCTGCGATATGAACGGACCGATTCCAACCATGTGAGGCTCAAGCTCCTTTATAAACTGCAAATCCTCGTACAAGTTCTCCACTGTCTGTCCAGGCGAGCCGACCATGAAGCCGCAGCCCACCTGATATCCTATCTCTTTCAAATTCCAAAGGCACTGCTTTCTGTTTGCAAGTGACATCTCTGCCGGATGAAGCCTACTGTAATGCTTTTCATCCGCAGTCTCATGACGCAGCAGATATCTGTCCGCCCCTGCATCAAAATAGCTCTGATAGCTTTCCTTTGACTTTTCTCCGATAGAGAGTGTAACTGCGCAGTCCGGATACCTGGTCTTAATCCCGGACACTATCTCACAGATGCGCTCATCCGTGTAGTACGGATCTTCACCTCCCTGTAGCACAAAGGTACGAAAACCAAGCTCATAGCCGCTCTCGCAGCATGCCATAATCTGCTCCGTGCTCAGGCGGTAGCGGTCCGCGTGAGTATTGCTGTGCCTTATGCCGCAGTAGTGACAGTCGTTTTTGCAGTAGTTGGTAAACTCTATCAGCCCTCGTATAAAAACCTGATTGCCATAGGTCTCGTGTGCTTTCTCAGATGCCCGCTTTCTGAGGTAATCAACTGCCTGCATATCATCCGTCTCAAGCAGCATATGCAGCTGCTCGAGGGTGATATTCCTGCAGGCCGTAATTTCATCTATAATTTTTATTATTGCTGTATTTTCGGTCATGCTTTCTCCTGTAGTCTGGTCTGCTTTATTTATTAGAGTAAACTGTCTTCACTCCTATGCCATCCAGCCTGCCAATCCTGCCGGACAAAGCACTGATAATATCCTGTGGTGCGTCAATCGCCACACTGATGATATTCACGTTCTTTTTCTCGTATGGGATACCCATGCGCCCAACAATGAAGCTGCCGTACTCATGCAGCAGATGATTGAGCTGCTCAACTGAATCCGGGTTTTCAACTATAATGCCGATCAGGGCTATTCTTGTTCCATGCGTTACTCCTTATATCTTGTATTTAATATGAACAAAGGGTGCACTTCACCGGAAGTACACCCTAAATCTTAAAATGTTCTTCCTCCTCATACGTGAAGCAACTATCATCTGCTCACGGTATTTGGTGTCAGTGACTCTAAATTATGACATCAGAGCCTTCAATGAATGTCTGCAGGCTTGAAGAAAGAGAGCTGTTATCAGCATGTCTCGCTTCTTGCGTGCTGTCTAATATCTAATCTCATTGTATCATGTCTATATTATTTCAACAATATTTTATCTGCTTGTTTCCACAAATATACACTATTTTTGGTGCTGCGAGTGGCATACATACTCTCGCAGGAGCGAATAACGAAGCTGCTTAGTGTCTGTAGAATTATGCGCATGAAACGCAGAAACTCACCTGCATGGACGCAGGTGAGAGGAGAAGACGCGCCATGGACGGCGCGTTTCGACGTTTTCGTCAAGCATAGAAGCCCTTCAAAGCATAATTCGTACAGACACTTTGCAGCGCAGTGTAGCGAGAGTGAGAGTATGTATGCCACCCGTAGCACCACAAATGTGCATGCTCTAATATTTTTGGACAAAAAAAGAACAGCCATCGTTCTGCTGTCCTTTAGGAGAAGGTATTTTACTATGGGGATAGTAAAAATATATAATGTATTGGGGGGTTTTTACGTTAATTATAGTATCACGTGCCATGAAAAATGTCTATTATCGTGATGCACAAACATGCATAAATTTTCGATTATTTTTTATGCAATATGTATATCATTGATTTAAGATAATCATTTGGTTACAATTACAGCCCATTAAGAATTTCAATATTTTTGAAAAGAAATCTACTTACAAGTTGACTTTTTTAACCTAAAGGAAGAAAATAGAAACATAAATTGGAAGGAAAGGAGCGGACTCTCATGAAGAAAATACTGGTTTTACCACTGTTGCTTTGTCTTATATTCTGCTCCTTTCTAAGTCTCGACAAAAATCTGGACGAATTTGATCCTGACCGCACAGCATACGGTTCATACGATCACAGGGTTGTCTGGGGCTCTTATGCCTCTTCTGATAAGACCGCGCTTCCACAGCAGGAAGTCTTGGACTCACGCGCAGTGCTTTATTCAGAGTCAGATATGTCGGCACTCATGGATTGCCAGTATATAGAGGAAATACCTTCTTTTCCTGCAGTCATATGCCGCATCCGTACCTCTTCGCTTGGTTTTTTAGGCAGGCTTACATCCAATTTAAGCTGGCTGGGTGCGTTACTCCAGTTAATACATATTATTTTATTCGCATATGCCGCTATCGTGGTCATGCGCATATGCCTCACAAACACGAGCCGGCGCTTTATTATCCGTTTTATCCACGACAAGGATGGGCATAAACTAATTTCCTTCGCTGATTATTTCAAAATTCGCGCATATGCGGAGGAAATATAACTTAGATACATTAAATAAACATTTTCTCCGCGTCATGCTGATAAAGTAAAACGGAGGATTTAAAATGCTTGAAACAATAATAATTGTCGTGTGTGCTGCCGTTTGTATCGGCGCTGCAGCCTATGCCTGGTGGATGGAGAACGGTCCTGAGAAGGATGACCGTGATGCAGCCGTAAATAACAGCCATAGCCATGCTTATACCAAATACGACAGCAATATCAAGGATGATGTTGTCTTTCATAAAGCACACAAATAATGATAACATTTATCAACATTAGTAACTATAAACCTAAATAAATTATCTCACCCAATTTGTCATGCATCATCTTTAACCCGGATGATTTATGGCAGAACAAAACGAGCCGCAATCCTGATACCCACAGGATTGCGGCTCGTTTTTATATTTCTGTTTCTGTATCTTTACTTATTATTCGATGTATTAGATATTAAGCATATCGCTGAGCTCCTTGAGCGCTCCGTCTGTCTCATGTGCGAGAACCTTCTTTGCAAGTATCTTTCCAAGCTGAACCCCTTCCTGATCGAAGCTGTTTACATTCCATAAGAAGCCCTGGAACATAATCTTGTTCTCAAAGTGTGCAAGGAGTGCACCAAGAGATGCAGGATTTACCTGGTCTCCGATGATGATGCTTGAAGGACGTCCACCCTCGAAGTTCTTGTTCTTGTTGTCGTCTGCCTTACCACATGCAAATGCAACAATCTGAGCTGCTACGTTTGCGCAGAGCTTCTGCTGGCTTGTGCTGTCCTGGATGACTACATCTGTGTCAAGCTGGTTGTTCTTGAAGCCGATGAACTGGAGTGGCACAATATCTGTTCCCTGATGAAGGAGCTGATAGAATGAGTGCTGTCCGTTTGTTCCAGGCTCACCAAAGATAACCGGTCCTGTCACATAATCTACAGGCTCACCGAAACGGTTAACCGACTTGCCGTTTGACTCCATATCAGCTGCTGTAAATGTGCAGGGAAACGGCTGAGTGCCTGTGAGTATGGAAGCACTGCTGTGCTAGGATATCCGAGTACGTTTCTCTCGTAAACACCGATGAGTGCGTCGAGCATCTCAGGATTCTCCATGATATCTGCATTCTTTGAAAGCTTATCCTCTGCTGCTGCTCCGTCGAGGAACTGTGCAAATACTTCAGGACCGAATGCAAGTGAGAGAACTGCTCCACCAACTGCTGATGTTGATGAGTAACGTCCTCCGATGTAATCGTCCATGAAGAAGGCTGCAAGGTAATCATCGCTCTTTGCAAGTGGTGATGTCTCGCTTGTTACAGCAATCATGTGCTTAGAAGCATCAAGTCCTGCGTTCTTTAATGCATCCTTTACGAATGACTCATTGGTAAGAGTCTCAAGTGTTGTACCTGATTTAGATACTAATATAAAAATAGAGTGAGCTACGTCAACTGATGCCAGCACACTTGCCGCATCATCAGGATCAACATTGCTGATGAATTTGGCTTCCATCTTGAATGTATTGTTTTTCTTTGCCCAGTTCTCAAGTGCTAAGTACATAGCACGAGGTCCTAAATCGCTTCCGCCGATTCCAATCTGAACAACTGTTGTAAACTTCTCTCCTGCTGCGTTTGTAATCTCGCCTGAGTGAACCTTGTTTGCGAACTCAGCGATTCTCTCCTGCTGCTCTACGTAGAATTTACGCTTGTCAACTCCGTCTGCACTACAGCATCTCCGAGCTGTCCACGGGTAAGCTGGTGAAGAACGAGACGGTTCTCACCTGTATTGATAACAGCACCATTGTAAAGTGCCTCAAATTTCTCTGTAAGCTGAGCCTCCTTTGCAAGCTTTGCAAGTGCCTCAAGCACATCTGCGTCCACCTGCTTTGCAGCGAAGTTGTAAGTGAATCCCTCTGCCATTGGGATGTTGTATTCCTTGACACGCTTAGCGCCATTGTCTCCTGACATGGCCTCTTTTATGTCAACACGTCCCACTTTAGAAAGCTCCTTGAAGGATTCCAGGGTATCCAAGTTGTTCCAGGTAATCATTGCGATTTCCTCCTTATCATTTAATCTTATTTTCACCAATCGCTTAAATTATACTATCAATCATTTTTAAGTTCAAGAGCTGAGAAACTTTATAAGTAAGTTTTTCGATAAAATTTGTATTTTGTTTTGTTCGTGTGCGAATATGCACTTTTTATGTGAAATCAGTAACTATTCAGATCCATACTCATCCTGCGCATGAATGCCCATCTTCCTATCGGAGGCATTCACATATTTCTTTGTTCTTTTTTATTTCGTCGTATGTCAAAATTATTTATTCCGTTTCCTTTCTTACTGTGTAACTATATGCGTCTAAGCTCAGCCAGACAGATGCACACAAATCCAAGCATTCCTGTGATACCGCCTGCCGTGAAAGCGATATTGAGCACTGCCTTTACAGCCATCACTCCACACAGCTTAGCAAGTGCAAATGCCACTACAAAGCCAAGCACAAACGATACTGCTGTACCAAGAAGTAATATTATGTATCTGTATTTTGTTATCATTTCTTCGTCAAACATATTTTCCCTCCATCAAATCAGCTATCAGAATTTTTAGTAATTATTCAGAACCATTTTTATTACCTTTTATTACATGATATGAGGTTCAAAAGGTATTTTGCCCCTCATTTATGACATCGATGATACCTTTTGACCCTTTAATCATATCATTCTAATGAAAATATACTGTCTGCGTTATGTAAAATTTGTTGGAAATTGTTGTAATGCAGTTACTACATATCAGTAACGTAATGCGGTTTTATTAAAAATCAGTTGACTTTGCCGGTGCAAGGTACTATACTCATGTTTGTAAAATTATTGGTATCTCCCTTTTAATTTTACATATTTAAATAGTTTAATAACGGATTTTTGAGAGTGAACAGAGTTCATGAAGGGGTACACCACCGCGGGTGTATTGCTTTGTGAACTCTTTTTTAATGTATTGCTTCGGGGTTATCCCGCTTTTTACACATCTCAATCCGGAAAGGAGACGCACAATGGTAAAAATCAACGGTAAAGAAGCTGCAGATGTATGCGGCATGACTGTTTCGCAGTATCTTTCAGCTAACAATTACAACCCTAAGCACATCGTTGTAGAGCTGAATGAAGAGATTCTTCCAAAGACTGAGTATGACAGCACTGCTATCGCCGACGGCGATGTGGTAGAGATTTTAAGCTTTATGGGTGGGGGCTGATTAAAAACAAACACTTTTTACACCATCAATAAAAATATAAGGAGTTAATCATGAGTAAAAATATAGATTTAGCAAACGACAAATTAGTTTTAGGAGGTCACGAGTTTACCTCACGTTTCATCCTTGGATCGGGAAAGTTTTCACTCGACCTGGTAAAGGCCTGCATTGAGAAAGCTGATGCACAGATTATCACACTGGCTCTGCGCCGTGCAAACGACGGGGGACTGGCAAACATCCTCGACTATATTCCGGACAATGTCACACTGCTTCCAAACACATCAGGCGCCAGAAATGCCGATGAGGCTGTAAGAATCGCACGTTTATCCCGCGAGCTGGCTGTGGAGATTTCGTAAAAATTGAAATCATGCGCGACAGCAAATATCTGCTCCCAGACAACTTTGAGACAATAAAGGCTACAGAGATTCTCGCAAAGGAGGGCTTTGTCGTAATGCCTTACATGTATCCTGACCTCAACGTAGCAAGAGACCTTGCAAACGCCGGCGCTGCCTGCATCATGCCTCTCGGTGCACCAATCGGCTCAAACAAAGGTATCTGCACAAAGGAATTTATCCAGATTCTGATTGACGAAATCGATCTGCCTATCATCGTGGATGCCGGCATAGGCCGTCCTTCACAGGCATGCGAGGCTATGGAAATGGGTGCTGCCGCAGTCATGGCAAACACCGCTGTTGCAACAGCCGGTGATGTTGAGATAATGGCAGAGGCATTTAAAAAGGCTATCGAGGCCGGAAGAATGGCTTATCTGTCAGGACTCGGACGCACTTTGACCAAAGGAGCCAGTGCATCATCTCCTCTGACAGGATATCTGCGCGACTAATCATAAATGACACTTAGCTTTTGAAGGGAACACATAATGACTAACGATACAAATATAACAAATGACAAAGATATCAATGCAAATATCGCCCACGATGACCACTTCAACGACAGCATTGTAAACGAAGTAATCCTCGAGGACATGAAGAAAAACAGAATAGACCATATGAAATATCTGCCTGATATGGAGGTGCTTGACTCCGATATCATGGACAGGGTTGTTGCCGAAATGGATGCCTACGACTACGACCAATACACCGCAGCCGATGTACGCGCGGCGCTCTCCCACGAATACCGCACATTGGAGGATTTCAAGGCTCTGCTCTCGCCTGCCGCACAGCCATTTATTGAGGAAATCGCACAGGCTGCACAGCTTGAGACCAGAAAGCACTTCGGCAACAGCGTATGCATGTTTACGCCGCTTTACATATCAAACTACTGCGAAAACTACTGTATCTACTGTGGTTTCAACTGTCACAATAAAATCAACCGCGCAAAGCTGAATGCCTCAGAAATCGAAAAGGAAATGGCTGCAATCGCCAAAACCGGTCTTCAGGAAATTCTGATTCTCACCGGTGAGAGCAAGAAAATGTCAGACGTCGAATACATTGGAGAGGCATGCAAAATTGCCCGCAAATATTTCAAGGTTATAGGTCTTGAGGTTTATCCTATGAACTCTGACGAGTACGCATACCTGCACGAGTGCGGTGCTGACTATGTGACCGTTTTCCAGGAGACCTACAATTCTGACAAATACGAGACTCTTCACCTTGCCGGACACAAGAGAATTTTCCCTTACCGTGTAAATGCACAGGAGCGTGCTCTTAAGGGTGGTATGAGAGGTGTCGGCTTTGCCGCACTTTTAGGTCTCGATGATTTCAGAAAGGATGCACTTGCCACCGGATATCACGCATACCTGCTCCAGAAAAAATATCCAAGAGCCGAGATTGCATTCTCATGCCCTCGTCTGTGCCCTATCATAAACAATGACCGTATCAATCCAAAGGATGTCCACGAGACACAGCTCCTTCAGGTGGTATGCGCTTACAGGCTCTTCATGCCGTTTGCAAGCATCACCATATCTACTAGAGAGGTAGCGCGTGTGCGTGACAATCTTGTAAATATCGCCGCCACCAAGATTTCAGCCGGTGTCAGCACCGGAATCGGAAGCCATGTGGACGATATAGAGGACAAGGGCGATGACCAGTTTGAAATCTCTGATGGCAGAAGCGTGGATGAGGTATTTAATGCACTGCTCGACAATGGTTTACAGCCGGTGATGAGCGACTATATTTACGTGTAGGAATCCTGTAAACAATGAAATGCTTGAATTATAATCAGTAATCATTTTAATTTTAACAGGTATAAATATATATATGAATATGTAGGAACAAATATGAATAAAGAAAAACTCTTATACGAAAACTCAAAACATGCTTTACAGAGTGATAATATAATCGCTATCACAAACAGACACCTTTGCAGCCGTCCGTTCATGGAACAGCTCGAGCGTGTCTGTAAGCTCCATCCCCATGCAATTGTGCTCAGGGAAAAGGATATGCCGGAGGCAGAATATCTGTCTCTGGCACGCGATGTGATTGCTCTGTGTAAAAAATATGATGTGCCGTGCATGCTACACAGCTTTATAAATGTAGCAATGGAGCTTGAGCATCCGTATATACATCTGCCATTGCCAATCCTCGAAGCATATGTCAAAAAAGACCTATCTGACAATACATCCACAGATATGTCAAAAAGTACTGACAATTATCAACAATTCTTCAAGGTTATCGGAACCTCTGTCCATTCTGTAGAAGATGCCATAAAAGCCGAACAGCTTGGAGCCACATATATGACGGCAGGACATATTTTTGCAACCGACTGCAAAAAAGGATTGCCTCCGCGCGGACTTGATTTCCTCAAAAATGTCTGTGATGCGGTTGGGATACCGGTTTATGCAATCGGCGGCATTAATATTGCTTCAAACGATGACAGCACAGCTTCCGATGCACCATCCGCTTCCGATGCTATGCCAGACATTAGTGTTCCGCGACTTGCTGATGTTATGGAATGTGGAGCCGCCGGAGGATGTATTATGTCGGGGATGATGAGGGTATGATTTACCGACTATATCACAGTTTTTATTTTTCCTCCAAAATATCCTGCGGTTCACAGCACAATGCCTTTGACAGCCTGACAACATACTCGACCTGTGCTTTATTTATATCCTTTCTGCGCTGTTCATACTGTTGAATAGTTTTTACAGGAATGCCTGTTTCTTCCGCAAGAATGCTCTGACTGATACCAGCCTTTTGCGTAGTTTTTTAAGATATGTCTCCGCTCTTGATACCTGACTCATCTCTCTCAATTTCAAAATGGCAGATGAAATATCCATCTCATGATAAGGATTATACATATTTCTGATTTTACAAATAGGTATCTCTTTATCAATCATTTCAAAGGTTTTGCCATTCTCCCATTGGTAATATGCCAGAATCCATCCTGTCCAATATTCCTGGCTTTTAGCTGTATTGTACGAAGGCATGATTATATCATCATCAGGTATATCTAATACCCTTATCGCAAGTTCAGCGCCCGACATCCCGGTTATCACAAATAAATCGCCTTTTGAAAAGCGCATACTATATTCAGACTGCAAAAATCTTTTATAATAATCCTCCAGCTCATATCCGAGGTCATACACTGCATAACTAAGCATCTCCCCAAGACTTCGCTGTGCAATTCGAAGATAAACCTTGTCATATGCGTAAATCATCTTTTTTCATCTCCTCATCTATAATCCTTGAAATATACAGTTCTCCCCTTCTATATGATTCCTTTTCCATATCCCTATATCCTTTTCGGGCATACATATCTCTAAGCATTTTCCGTGGATACCATTCCTTAAAATCAGCATACTCACTTCCGGTATATTCTAAAGCTGCAAATGCTTTTTTACTGATAAGACAGTATTGCTCTCCAAGCTTTCCCAGTCTCATAGCCTTTGAAAGCTGTTCATAAGAAATAACACCACTTATAAAATCACGTGCATAAGAAAAATAACTATCATCTGCCCTATACCCCTTTACAATATCAATTCCATCCAGTGATATATTAAAATTATCCAGAATATATTGTTTTGCCTCTCGTTCAAGTGGAGTTGTAAGTGTAAATATACGGTTCTTAAGTAATATTCCAAGCCAATGCATCATAGTATATTTGTCACTGTTTATATCCAAAACCTCTAGTTTTGATGTATATATGCTATATTTATTAACATATCCGTCTGCATCCTCTGATACGGCCCATTCCTTAGCTAATTCTATATTTTGTGTACAATAGAATCCCCTTCCATAATCATTATGCTTCTTTCCTGCACCAAATTCCGGCTTTTCAATAATATGATCCGATCCATGATATAAAAGCATAAAAATATCCTCCCTCAGAAGTATAGTATAGTTATATTATACTCCCACAGGAGGACATTTTCAATTCATATTTACATTTCGCACTCCCTAGTTTCCACACTCAATACTGATCTCATTGAATGTGCCAAGAATATCATCAACCTGCATAGCCTTCTTATCGGCGCCGGCCTTGTCGATTATCGCCTTGCCTGATGCATCATGATAAGGCGGTCTCCGTATTCAACAGCGTAGCGCAGATTGTGTGTGACCATGATTGTTGTGACCTTCTTCTCTGCCACAATCTTGCCTGTGAGCTGCATTACAATCTCAGCGGTCTTTGGATCGAGGGCTGCTGTGTGCTCATCAAGGATGAGAAACTCGATTGGATTCATCGTAGCCATGAGAAGCGCAAGTGTCTGTCTCTGACCTCCTGAAAGTGCGCCAACCTTTGTGTGAAGCTTATCCTCAAGTCCTAGGTTTAACTCGGCAAGCATCTCCTTGTAATGCTCTATCCTGCTGTGGTTTGTACCACGGCCCAGACCGTATGTCTTTCCTTTGTTGTCAGCTATGGACAGATTTTCAAGGATTGTCATGGAAGGACAGGTTCCCTTTGACGGATCCTGAAATACACGGCCTATGCGGCGGTGTCTGATAAAATCCTTCTGCTTTGTGATGTCAGTGCCGTTTACCACTATGCTGCCACCGTCAATAGGGATAGAACCGCAGATGATGTTGAGCATAGATGTCTTTCCGGAGCCATTACTTCCTACAACGGAAACAAACTGTCCATCATCTATTTTCAGATTAAAATCATCAAAGAGGCATATCTCGTTGACTGTTCCCGGATTATATAATTTGTGGATATGGTTGAGCTCTAACATTATGCCACCTTCTTTCTTTTGTTTCTATCCATTCCAAGCACCAGAATGATGAGGAACAATACCGCTGTAATGAGCTTCAAATCGCTCGACGGCATACCAAGCTTTATAGCGATTGCCACACAGGCCTTGTATACAATCGCTCCGATAACAACACTCGAGGTCACACGCAAAAAGGTTGCCTTTTTAAGCAGGCTGATTCCGATAATAACGCTCGCCAGTCCGATAACCATTGTTCCGGTTCCCATTGATACGTCGAAATATCTCTGCTGCTGTGCAAAAATGCATCCGCTTAAGCTGCAAAGGCCGTTGGCGATTGCAAGGCCGATGATTTTTGTGATGCCCTTGTCCACACCCATAGATGTAACGATAGTCTCATTGTCACCTACGGCGCGAAGCAGATATCCTGACTTTGTGCTCATGTACCAGTCGAGCAGGAATTTCATCACAAGTGTGATAACAAGGATGATAATCACATTTGAAAACTGTGCTAAGCCGCCCTTAAATACATTTCTGACAAAATCATTGTCGAAAAGTGTGGTCATATTGTATATTGGCAGGTTTGCTCTTCCTGCAATACGAAGATTCACCGTGTAAAGCGCTGTCATCATGATAATTCCCGATAAAAGGTCACGCACCTTGAGCTTCACATGGATGATTCCTGTCAGCATTCCGGCAAACGCACCTGCCGCAAATGTCACAAGCAGTGTGAGTATCGGATTAACGCCCTTTGTGATGAGCACCGCCGAAAGTGCCGCTCCAAGTGGAAAGCTTCCATCTACGGTCAGATCCGGAAAATCCAGTATGGTGTATGTGATATATATTCCAAGAGCCATGATCGCATAAATCATGCCCTGCTCTAAAACGCTTAAAACTAGTGTCACGGTGTATCCTCCCCTGCTTTAAAAATCAACGTAACTATTTTACTTCAATCTTATCAAATGTCTCGGCTGCATCCTTGATATAATCTGCATCAAGTGTCATGCCAATCTTGTCTGCTGCTGCAGTGTTTACATAAAGCTCTGCCTTTGAAGCTGTGATAAACGGAGTGTCAGAGGCTTTCTCCTCACCCTTTAAAATCTTTGCTGCCATCTTTCCTGTCTTGATTCCAAGCTGGTAGTAATCAATTCCCATTGAAGCGACACAGCCTGATTTAACCTGCTCAATTTCACTTCCGAATACCGGAATCTTTGCTCCATTTGCCTTGTCGAGAACAGTCTGGAGTGCATTTACTACTGTGTTGTCTGTGAGGTTGCACAGGCAGTCAACCTTGGAAACAAGATCTGATGCTGCAATCTCAATATCTGCTGATGTGTTTATTCCGGTATCAACGATTTCAAAATCATATTTATCAGCAAGCTTTTTGTACTCCTCAATGGTGCTGCATGAATTTGCCTCACTTGTAGTGTATAGAATACCGATTTTCTTAGCATCCGGCATCATCTGTCTGATCATCTTAAGCTGCTCCTCAACAGGAAGCACGTCTGATGAACCTGTGATATTTCCGACACTTGAGCCGTCCTCCTTAGCAAGACCTGCTACAACAGGATCTGAAACTGCTGTGTATACTGTTGGAATGTCTGCATTCATAGCTGAATTGTAGGCGCTGGCTGCACATGGTGTAGCGATGGCGCAAATCATATCAACCTTCTCAGATACGAAGCTGTCTGCAATAGTGCTTGCTGTACCAGTATCTGTCTGTGCATTCTGGTAATCAACCTTTAGGTTTTTACCTTCCTCGATGCCCTCTTCCTTGAGGCCCTCTAAGAAGCCCTCCCTGCAGTTGTCAAGAGAGCCATGCTCTGCAAACTGCGAAATACCTACTGTGTAGCTGTCACCCTTTGCGCCACTCTGTGTAGAGCCCTTTGAGCCCTCTGCTCCACAGCCTGCCATAAGGCCCATGGTACAAACTACTGCTAAAATTACTGATAATACTTTCTTTTTCATATTGAATTCCTCACTTTCTTTGTGAAGTGTTTGTTTCCCGATGTTCGCGATTTTCTCATAAACCTGCCGCAACAAGCCAGATGTCATAGCCTCAAATCAAATTTGCGCTAACGACATTTCATCATGTGGGTGTTTATACAAAAAACCGCCTCAAGCTAATGCTTGAGACGGTAATAAATTCTTATTATCGCGGTACCACTCAATTTGACGAATTGTCCACTCTGTCATGTACTAATATACATGCCGAAATGATAACGGGTTCGGTTCCCGGTGACGCCTACTGATTTAATCGTAAAAACTATGCTATACACAATCAAACGCTTCGGATCACCCTCGAAAGGCCATTCAACAAATCCATCCATGCTGCAATCCCACCATCTGCAGCTCTCTGAGATATCCGGAAAGGTCTACTCTTCTTTCTCATCGGTTTTGAAACACTGTTAAATTAATCTTTTAATATACTTTATGCTCTTTTTGTCACTTTGTCAAGGTAAAGTTTGAAAATTTCTGTATTTAAGAGGTGATACCCCATACATTTTCTTGAAGCTGCGTATAAAATAGCTCACATTCTGATATCCACTGCACATCGCAACCTCTGTAACGGAAGCTGCTGATTCCTCCAATAGCTGTCTGGCGTGCTCCAGCCTGAGATGATTGACATACTGTGACAGAGTAATATGAAAATGCTCTTTAAAGTAGCGTGATATGTATTTTTCCGACAAATGAAACTGTGCACCAAATTCCTTCAGTGAAATTTCCCTTGTATAGTTTTGCCGGATATACGTTATCATTTCTTTTTCTGTTGTGTTGGTGCCGTTTGTGCCATTTTCCAGAATCAGACCATTTCTCCACATTTTCTGAATGAATTTGATGAGAGTTATTTTTGTCTCAAATTGCGCCTCTATATTTGCAGCATCTGTTTTTTCTGCGTTTTTCCCTGATATCTGTGCATTTATCTCTATCAGCCGCTCGCATATATCTGCTGCTGTATCATTTATCTGAGGACTAATCATAAGTCGGCCACGTTTGAGAGGGGATAGGATTGATTTTTCCATGAGATCGTCCGTCTGAAATGATATATATTCAAGAGGAAACAGAAACGTATAATAATCTGCATCTCCTGTCGGCGAGCCATTAAATGCAGACTGCCCGGAGATACCACAAATGCATCCTTTGGGCTTCCTATATAGTTTTCACCTGATATGGTCACATGCAGCTTGCCCTGCTTTACATATATAATTTCCAGCTCATCGTGCCAGTGTACCGGAATCTGGAATGCACGCTTTACATCACTGATATGGTATTGGCTGAACGGATTTTCCGGTGTGCCGTGTGGCCGGTTTTCTTTTAATTCAAAATACATTTTTCTACATATTCCTTAGTCTCTTTTAATCCCCATCCGGTTTGTTTACTATAATAATGATATATCAACTATTTTTATTTTAACATATTACATGCATAAGGTGTGCAATTTTTTATTTGTTCTCAAGGTTTTGATGAATCTACACTGTAATATGAATAATGACTCAGTTATAGATAAAGTAGAAATAGTACAATTTTTCCTTGAAATAATACAAGAATTATTTGTGATAATGTAATATATTGATTGATGCATGCAAGCTTCTCTTTTTTATATCTTCCTCTCCCAAATGAAGTTTATAATAAGAAGTTTGCATTCTTTCTGTTAATATCGCAAAGTATACATACATTATAAATGAGGTAATCTATATGCAGGTTCAAAGAAAAACACTTACACAGCTTTCCATTCCAATATGCTTCGAAACACTTTTTTACATGCTGTCAGGCATGGTCGACACTCTTATGCTGTCATCCGTGAGCGACCAGGCGGTTGGTGCTGTCGGCACGGCAAATACATATATCTCCGTTTTCATCATCATGTTCGGTGTCATCTCAAGCGGTATGGTTGCTGTCATGACGCAGAATATCGGTGCCGGAAAACCGGGTATAGCATATCAGGCAAGGCAGCTTGGGCTTATATTTAACGCTGTAATAGGTGTGCTCATGTCGGTATTTCTGGCTGTTTTTTCCGGAAATATTCTTAGAATGGTCAGCATTGCACCGGCGCTCTTTGATTCGGCAAATACTTATCTGCGCATTGTTGGAGGTGCCTGCTTTTTAAATGCTCTCATACCGATTTTTTCAAGCTACCTGAGAGTTTTCGGCTACACAAAGCAATCCCTTTGGGCATCAATTATTGGAAATGTCATTAACTTTATACTTAACGCTGTTTTTCTCTTTGTAATGGACTGGGGCGTCATGGGTGTTGCCACAGCAACGGTTATTTCACGTATTATCAATCTGATTATTGTTGCCACAATGGGCGCTGTGCTCATCAAGGCAAAGGACAGTCCCGAGCGCATAGCTCCCGGAAAAATTCTCGGACAGATTATAAAGATTGGCTTCCCGTCTGCCTGTGAAACCGCGCTTTACAATATCGCAATGACTCTTGTAGTGCGATTCATGAACCAGATGGATGCTGACGGACTGAACGTCACTGCGCGCTCTTATGCCACACAGATTGCTAACTTTTCGTACTGTATCGGTGCTGCCTTAGCTCAGGCAAATGCCATCCTGACCGGCTGGCATATCGGAGCAAAGGAGTATGACGAATGTGATAGGGGCACTCGCAAGGCCGCTATCTACGGTGTGATTACGGCATCCTGCCTTTCTATCACATTTGCGCTTTTAGGTAACTACATTGTGCGGATCTTCACGAATGATGTACAGATGATAAATCTTGTCACAAAGCTTCTCGCCATCGATATTGTGCTGGAGTTTGGAAGAGTCACCAATCTGGTATATGGTCAGGCACTGAAGACAAGCGGTGACGCCGTATTCCCGGTTGTCATGGGTGCTGTTTTCATGTACCTTGCGGCGGTCGGTGGAACATACTTCTTCGGACTTCATCTGGGGCTTCTCGCAGTCGGTGCTTACATCGGACTCGCAAGTGACGAGTGCATCAGGCCGTCGGTATGGTGCTGCGCTGGAAGAGCGGAAAGTGGAAGAATAAGGGACTGGTTGATTAGAGCTTGTATCCCGCCTTTTGCATCGCCCTTTCAAAGTCTGCAAACGTCATATTCAGTCGCTTTGCTCCTAATTCCGGCTCTATTATGCCATCCTGTACTAACGAATATATTTCAAGATATCTACCTTCCTGAATACTACGCTTTTTATGGTCATCCCATGCCTTACACATATTTACCACCTCTTTAAAATGATACCATTTATTGAAAGGTCATTACATATCAGTCACAAAATATTTAAAATATATGAAACACCTACAATAATAACGCTCATTATTGAAAATGCTTCTATATTTCCTCGTGATATTTTAGAAACTAATAAACCAATTATGCTAATCATAACCGAGATTATAAGATAGAACAGATATAATAAAACAATAAATTGCCATATAGACAAGTCCGATATAATATATGGTAAGTGCATAGTCCTCTCAATCATCAGACTTTCAACCCCTGCATTCAGATTTCCTAAATCAAATATAATGTACTTTGTCACAAATTCAATAAATGCAAATAATATACATATCAACAACGAAATTAATAAACTAATGTTCAGCCGCGATTTTAACAATATCATTCTTCCATTTTTAGATGATTTAATCATAGCTAATGTTCCTGCATATATATCATCTGTATACATAGGTACCACAATCAATAGAATAACTATTATCGGTATAACATTAAACCTCAAATTTTCAATATAATCACTTATTTCAATATCATAAAAATATTGTGCACTTTTATCCAGACTATCATAATACTCTGTTTTCTCAACAATGTATTTGATAGTTGCTATTCTATATTGAGCTTTCTTTTCTTCGTTGATTATAGAATGATAATCCTTACCATCTATTTTGCCATTATTAAATGCAATTTCATTCTTTTGCTTATCATCGATAATAGCTTGGAATTTCTGATATTCTGAATTAATGTATTCTTTTTTTCAATTGAATATTCGCCTTCCATTTCATTCATATAATTTTCATACACAGACTTATGATATCCATTAAACATAGTTGTTCTCATCTGTCCCGCCATGATGCTTTGAATAATTAGTCCAACAACAAAAATTATATATACCTGAGGTTTTGAAAGAACTTTGTATAATTCCATTTTGGTAACATTATTCATTATCCTTCCCACCAATCTTCTCAAATTTTGTCAGACATCCTTCTTTAATCAATATTATATAGTCAGCCACTTCCTCTACGTCTGATAAAATATGTGTTGATAATACAATAGTTTTTGTTTTAGATAATTTTCTAATTAGATTTTTAAATCTTGCCCTTTCTTCCGGATCAAGTCCCACTGTCGGCTCGTCAAAAATAATAATCTCCGGATTAGCTACACATGTTATTGCAATTCCAAGTCTTTGCTTCATTCCTCCTGAAAAAGATTTAACCTTATCGTTACGATTCTCATACAAATTAACATCCCTTAACACCTGTTCCACGTTTGAATCTAATTCTTTTTTATTTACACCTCTAAGATACCCAAAATACTCTATGGTTTTTTTTGCTGTGAAATTTGGATAATAACCTACATTTTGTGGCAAAAAACCAATTTTTTCCCTATATCTGTCATCTAATTCTTTTATATCAGTTCCATTATATAAAATTTTGCCTGAACTCATATCCAAAACATCTGACATTATATTCATAATAGTAGATTTACCAGATCCATTTGGTCCAATCAATCCATAAATACCATTTTCAAATTTGATGCTGATTCCATGCAATACTTCTTTACTGCCATATCTTTTTTTTATATCAATTAACTCTAGCATGATATTTTTGAACTCAACTTTCCCTAAAATTCGTGTTATAAAAATAGTAACCCAGCGCTATCACTATAATTGCAAAAACCAGATTAATTATTAAAGAATAACTTAATAACTGAATTGGAACTCCCATTAAATTAATAGGTTCATATTCCTTAAAATAATTGGCACTTTCACTAATCAATGGAAACGGTGTATACTTTCTAAGAATATCATAATTTTCAGCTTCTCTGATTGTGCCACCAGATAAAGCAAAATATTTTCCTGATAAAATATAATTAATTGCTATACCTCCCAGACCAATAAATGTATTAATCGCTATCGGCACAATATTACTTTTAAAAAATAAAGAAACAAAAATAAATACACTAGATAATACAAAAAAACCAATTGCCCTCATAATTACTACTACAATTATCATCTCAAATAAAGTAATACTATAAGGTGAATGTAAGAAAGCGTTATTTAAGAGAATTGATGTATTCCATTGATCTATTTTATTCCAAAAAAACTGACCATATTGTCATTCCCAAAGTTTCAACCACTGATGCCATTATCGAAAAAAATAATGTTACCACTATTTTATTCCGATAAGATAACTTCCCACCTCTATATGATGATTTAATCATATAAAATGTATTGTTATTATGTTCATTCAAAAACAAATAAGAAGAAAATAAAATAATTACAATAATAAATACAATATCTACAATATCAGTTACGCAAAATAAATCATATACTTCATTTAAAGTCTCACTTTCTCCAATTACAAGATTAGTCTTCTTTCCATATAATTTATTTATCGTTTCGTTCATTCTCTTATAATATCCAGACTCAGTTTTTATTTTAATTTCAGAATCAGAAATAACACTATCCCTATATTCAATAACATTATGACAATTTAAAGCATCTTTATCCAATGTCAGATAAACAAACATTTCATTCATTACATCTGCATTTTGTGTTTCTTCGTATTTGTTTTGTAACTCCATTACTTTTTGCTCTATCACATCATATTTTTGTTCTGAAAAATCACCAATATATGCAGAAAACTCTCTTAAATTTATTTTCTCATTAGCATATGCATTATATGAAATTGCCATTGAAAAAATAAAAGCCACAATCATAGAAATCATAAGTATTTTACATGATAATATTTTTTTAATTTCATATCTCATTGCATCATCTCACCATAATTCTTCCCATCAAGATCCATGTAAGCTACACCACCATTAAATATTGTATATATTTTATCATTTATTTGAAAGGCAGAATCAGCTCCCATATTTATACAAGCTGAATAATCGGCAATAATTTTTCCGTTTTTATCATATATTATTTTGTTACCATTATCTCCACCACTGGCATATATATATTTATTCTGTACAGAAAAGAAAAGCGCATTATCTGCTATTTTTATAGAACTTTCATCATCCGGTGACAACTTATATAATTCGCTAAATTCATTTGAATAATATATAAAATTCTCATCGTTATCCGCCATAAAAGCCTTACCATTTGATGCTATTGATTTACTCTCAAACGTTGTTAAATTTACCTTGACAATTTCATTTATATCATTGATATAGTAATAATTTCCATTCAAAATAGCTCCCCATGGAAATTTGCCAATATTGTAATGACAGTATATAATATTAAAATTTTTGTCCAACAAATAGGCATGTCTATCACCATCTACTTTTACTATATCATCCGACAATACCCTAACATATAAAATAGCCTCACTATCATCAATTGCTAATTCTGATGACATATCAGTTGGAATAGAATTTTTAAAGACCGTTTTTCCCGATTCTGCCTCAACAATAGAACCATACAACCTATTTTCACCTGATACAACTTTACTTTTGTTATAACATTTGTATATTTTACTATTGAAAACAAAATACTCACCAAGTTCAACATATGCTTCACATGTATCATTGCTGTGTGAACAAGCTGAATTTCTGCAATTCACATTAAGCTTTTTGTCGTTTTTTTTATTAGAATAATTATACGATTCATATATTTGATTCTCACAATCAAAAAAGATATAGTCATCATCATAAATGGCACCCAATCCATTCAACCTTTTTGCTTGACAAAATTTGCCATTTCCAATAAATAATTTATTGTTATCCTTTGTATTGCTATTGTTGCATTCTATTATCCCCAATGCAATTATTCCTGCAAACATAATTGATATAACACCAACTAGTATTTTATTTTTCTTCATTTATGTATACCTTTCTGTTAAGAGATTTTCTTGTTCTCAAGGTAGCTCGAATAGAGCCATTCCACAGATATGATCAAAATTTACTTCGCAGTCTCGGGAAAGCACGAGCATCGTACAGTTTTACAAATATTCACTAGGCGGTTCTGAATATTTATCTTAATCTAAGAATTACACAATTTATTAATTTATACAAGATATTTGGCGCAAACGACATAAAATTGGCTGTGAATAGCTTGCTGATAGTGTTATTGCTCATTGTAGAAAAAAAGAGCATCTGTTATAATTTACTTACACTAATCAAGGAGTAGAATATATGTTTAACATAATTTGGGAATTTATAATAAATCTATTAGAATCGTTTCTATTTGCTGTAATTTGCAATGCAAAATTTACTAAACGTCAATATCATTATCATACGGCTGAACAAACATTATTCATACTATGTAAATCACTATTAATTACTCTTATGAATATAAGCAAGATATCTACCATTATTTCTTTAACATCTGTACTATTACTTAATATTATTTTCTTAATATTATTTTTTGTTAATCCTATTTTTAATAGTTTTTTTGTCTCTTTTATCTATTGCCTGATACTAATAACTTCAGATGCTTTGACTTTATTAATACCAATAAAGTTTTATAATATAAATCTCTCGCAGGTATTATATTTGGGAAATATGCGAATACTTTTTTCCTTAATATATATATCCATAATTGCCTTGTTTGTAATCATATTTTTGCTTTTTACTCCACAGGTGTTTGTTTTAGGAAAACTTGATAAAATTTCCTATTTCATAATTTCTACTATATGTGTCATATTAGAAGAGATTGTACTTATTATTTTATTAAAACAGTCAATATACGCTGAAAACTTTTTCCACTTACTCTTATTTATTTTCGGACTTACACTATTTTTATTTGTATATATTTCCTATATATATTTATAGAACTTGGAAAG
>ENA-OQBT01000064-OQBT01000064.1-human-gut-metagenome-genome-assembly--contig:-NODE-64-length-65877-cov-6.653916_pt1 | contig 65877 bp, 77 predicted proteins | sample MGYA00242749_ERZ504557 | MGnify/ENA primary metagenome ERZ504557 (study PRJEB26092, sample SAMD00036243) | human gut metagenome | host: Homo sapiens | study: EMG produced TPA metagenomics assembly of...
ATAAACATCAGGATAAAGTTCCCGAAGGTTAATTTTCTTCATTATGTACCTCCATTTCGATTCACGGGTGATTGACGAGTGAATCGAATGGGAGGTGGGGAACGACACCGGTATACAGCCGGATTATCTCCGAAAAAAAGGCAACAAAAAACGCCAGATTCCCGCAATGGGAAACTGGCGCACCAAGAACAGTCATTATTATGCTGAATCACATGGAACGATAATGCCGATGCAATGCTATACTTGCCCGGAGGAGGGGCAATGCTTTTTTAATTGATGTAGATCATGGGAGCTTTGAAAAAGCAAAAGAGACACGGCAAATTAACCTCCAAGCGGCTACCGTGTCCCTGCAAGTCGTCATTAGTTTGTGTAAACGCAAAGAAACGGCGGCTCTGAAATTGTCCTTCAAAACCGCCGATTGAGTTCAAATCTTAAAATAGCGCACGAAATTATCTGCCCCAGTCAACGGTTTTTTTCTTTCCCCGGACGGGGCAGATAACTTATTATGCAGAGCGGAGCCGATGTGCGCTAATCGGTTCCTTGTACTTTCTCCTTCAGCTTTCGGAAAGATGTATCACTGATGGCGTGTTCAATCCGGCAGGCGTCTTGTTCCGCTGTTTCCTGATCGACGCCAGCAGCGATAAACTGCTCCATAAAAAACAAATGGCGTTCATAGATTTTCTCGGCAATCTCCCGACCTATGACGGTCAGATGAAGGAACCCATCATCCACGGTCAGAAAACCTCCATTTTTCAAAACGCCTACCGCATGGCTGATACTCGGTTTGCTAAAGCCCATGTGCCGGGCAAGGTCAATGGAGCGGACCATGCCCATTTTCTTTTGTAGAACAAGGATAGCCTCCAGATAATCCTCCCCAGACGCATGAATCTTCATCAGTTCCTCCTTTATGCTTATTGTTGAATCCTCCAGCCCTCAGCCTGTTCCCGAATCTTAATAAATTCCTGATAGGTTCCCCTTTGAGCCAGCAATTCCTTATGGGTTCCTTTCTGCACGACGGTTCCACCATCAATGACAAGAATTTGATCCGCATTTTCAATCGTCGCCAGTCTATGGGCAATCGTTATGATTGTTTTACCATGTGTCAGTGCGGAAATAGCCTCTTGAATCAAATGCTCATTCTCTGGGTCAATGCTGGCCGTGGCCTCGTCCAAAATGACAATCGGCGCATCTTTCAGCATGGCTCTGGCAATCGAAATCCGCTGCTTTTCACCGCCGGAAAGAGAAGAACCGCCCTCCCCAATGACGGTATCATATCCATCTGGCAAGGCCATAATAAAGTCATGGCAGCGCGCTTCTTTTGCAGCGGCAATCATCTGTTCCTCCGAAGCGTCCGGGCTGCCGAATTTGATATTGTTACGGATTGTATCCCGGAACAGATATACATTCTGGAACACCATACTGATATTTTTTAGTAAGCTGTCACAGGTAAATTCTCGAATATCTGTTTCTCCTAAAGTGATTTTTCCGGCGTCAACATCATAAAAGCGTGCAATCAGGCTGCACAGGGTAGACTTGCCGCTCCCGGAGGGACCTACAATCGCTGTTGTGGTATTCTGCGGAATCGTGAAATTCACATCATGCAATACAGTCCGTTTATCGTAACCAAAGGATACATCCTGAAAAGTAATGTCATACGAGGTCGGTGTAATATCTTTTCCGTCTTGGTCGATATATTCTGCATTTTCCAGAGCTTCCAGCTTATTCATAGCGGAATCTATAAGACCCAGCATATGAGCCGCGTCGTTAATGTTTTCCACACTTCCAAAGATTACGAAAGAAAACAGAACAAACATCAGGAAATAAGCAAGACTCATTTGCCCGTTAAGTGTCTGCCATGCACAGATAAACACAATCCCCATAGATGCCAGTTTTAAGGAGAACAGATGCAAGCAGTTAAATGGCGTATAGCTTTTTCTACTTTGATATGAATATTTTTCAAATCCGTATTTGCCTTGCGGAAACTTTCGATAGAAGCCCCTTCCTGTCCGAACGATTTAACGATGGACAGCCCGCGGATATATTCAATCGCAGAGCCAGACATATCCTCCATGGCCTGGTGCGTGATAGCAGCGGTCTTTTCACTATGCCTGCTGATACCATGTAAGGCCAATGAGGAAAAGGCAACGCCGACAACAGAAATCACTGCTGCGGCTGGACTCAGGAAAAGGAAACACAGGAGAATTGCAATAAACTTTGCATATCCGTTGATGATGATGTCGACCATCTTCATTCCCTGCAATTCAAGTGTGGATAGCTCCGTGGTAACACCTGTCAGAATATCGCCTACGCTGTTTTTAGAAAAATATCCCAGAGGAACCCTTTTCAGCACATCGCCTAAATGGATTCGCTGCCCTGCGGCTACTTCATAACCAATGCTTTCCTGCAACACCGCCCGCAAATAAGAGAGTAGAAAGTTAAGCGCAATCGAGCCAACAATAATCCAAAGCGTCTGCCAGATCAGGGAGGATTCTATTGTGTTGCCTGCCCAATAAGCTGCGATTGCTTTATCAAGGGCATAAGCGGCAGCCATTGTAGGGATCGCCGTAGACAGGCTGCTGAAAAAGGAAAAAACAGAGCCAAGATAGAGGCGTCCCTTATATTTCCCCGCCCATTTAATGATCCGTTTCATAGACTTAAACATGAGCGGCCACCTCCTTCTTTTCACTCACAGACCAATTCTTCGCCCCGATGTGGGCTTTCCACATATCCGCATAAAGCGGACACCGCTTCAACAATTCTTTCTGCTTTCCGCAATCCACAATCCGGCCTTTTTTCAACACGACAATCTGATCTGCGTTCTGAATGGTGGAAAGGCGGTGGGCGATCACAAGAAGAGTTTTACCCTTTGATAACGCCATGATAGATTTCTGAATTTTATCTTCGTTCTGCGGGTCAGTAAATGCTGTCGCTTCATCCAAAATAACAATCGGGGCATTTTTGAGGATCGCCCTCGCAATCGCAATTCGCTGTTTTTCGCCGCCGGACAGCCTCTTTCCGGCATCACCGGCAGGGGTATCATATCCTTTGTCCAAACGCACAATAAATTCATCACAGCAGCCGCTTTCGCCGCCGCATATACTTCTTCATCTGTGGCATTTGGATTTCCAAGACGGATGTTTTCTTTCAGGGAGCAATTAAACAGGAAGTTATCCTGCGTCACAAAACTGACCAGTTCGGAAAGCTGGCGTATAGACAACTCTTTGATATTCTTCCCCCCAATGGTAATGTTGCCGCCTGTCACGTCCCAAAACCTTGCAATCAGACGGGCAATCGTTGATTTACCGCCGCCAGACGGTCCTACAAGTGCCGTAAAACTTCCCTCTGGCAATTCCAGGTTCACATCATGCAACACTTCATTTTGCTCGGAACCGTCATAGGAAAAGGTTACATGCTTCAACGCAATATCATTGTGAGGAATAGATACGATTTTCCCTGAATCCGGCAGTACAGGCAGGTTCAAAAGTTCATTTGCCGCCTCTACTGCATATTCCATAGACTTTGCTTCGTTAATGAAAGTGGTTGCTTTCATCAACGGTCCAACAATGCTGAGGGAAAGGATAATCCCCATTGCAAGCTCCGCAGGGGAGATACTTCCATTCTGCACCAGCAAAAGGCCGACAGGAAGAACCCCCAGGAGCGTTGTGGCATAATCGCCATCATAAGGTTCATCGATTTCCATGTACTCTTAAACCATGCCAAGGTAAACTCTTTGAACGACTGGACAGCATTAACAAATTTTTCATAGGAGCTTGTGCTTTGGTTAAAGGCCTTTACAACCTCGATACCTTCCACATACTCGATAATAATACTGTTGACGTGGTTATTTGCCTCCATATAAGCGGCGTACTGGCTGTTATAGTTCCTCATAAGGAAAAACATAGGAATCATGGCCAGCACCGGAGCAATCAGAACCGCCAATCCCATGCGCCAGTCGATAACCAGCATCCAGATAAAAATTGCAACAGGGAGTAGGAGGTTAGAGGTCAATTCCGGGATCATGTGTGCCAAAGGCGGCTCTAAGTCCTCAACCTTATCCATGATGATATTTTTCAGATAGCCGATCCGCCGCCCCATCACTTCGCCAAGGGGAGCTTTCATCAGCCGGTCTGCAATTTTAAGCCGGATTCCTTCCAAAATGGTATAGGCTGAAATATGCGCCAGGATCGTAGAGATTCCATGGCAGGCAACCCGCAGCAGGTAGCCCGCTGCTCCAACCAGACACCAAATCAGAATGCCATTCAGGGTCACATTCTGATTGATAAATGCCAGCAGGATTTCATATACAGCCCAAAAAGGAATAAACCTCCTGCAACGCTCAGAATGGCGCAGAATACCGAAAGAGCCATTTTCCCCCTTGCATGGTGCGGCGAAGGAAAACAGAATTTTCACCCAATTATCTTTTTGCTGCTTCATTACAATCACCTTCCTTCTTTTTAGTCAGCAAAGAAAAAAGGATGGGTAGTCTTTGCTAACCATCCTCATTGTAGCAGTATTCAATTCTTCTTTCCTCTCCAAAACGGCATTTATGCACCGTTTAGAAAAAAGATTTTCGATATTCCATCGGCGTCTGCCCTATCACCTGCCGGAAAGCTGTTGCAAATTTACTGGGGCTTTCATATCCCACAACTCCTGCAATTTCCGCAATCCCTTTTTTGGAATCCTGTCGGAGCATTGTGGCAGCAACGTTCATCCGATAACGGCGAATATAGGAATACATGGAATCTCCGTATATTTCCTTAAAGCAGGTTTCATCCCCGTCAATGAAATCTGGAATCGTTCAGCTAATTCATCCATCGTGTAATGCTCCTGCAAATTTGCGTAATAAGATCATGGATCGCTTTGATTTTTTCTACCTTGCCTTTATAGAAATAAGGGCGATCTTCTTTGGAATCAGAAAACTGCAAAGCGTCCAGATATAAAAGCAGCTCCAGGGCTTTTACTTTATAGTAGTCACCTTTGATCTGCTGCGGGACAAAGTAAAGCTCTGAAAAAATATGTTCAATTCCTGGCTCATTATGAATCACAAACGGTTTCTTGTCATTGCAATATTTTTTTTGAAGCTCGTACAAATCAACAGAAAATCCGCCAAAAAAGTCTTTCAGCGCCGGCACAGCAATGTCCAAATCAAATCCCAGGGTCACCCCATGATAGTGGCAGAGTGGAAAGCAGAACCGTCCCGAATGGGAACGCCGGTCATCCACACGCATCTCATGCTCTTGCAAATAGCTATACGCATGATTGCCAATCTCGCTTTCGATCCGTCCCTCCCTGCAATGGTCTATATAGAGAAGCGAACTGTCCGTACTACTCTGAAAGTAGGAGTACATTCTTTCAGGTGCATATCGCTATACATCACAAAAGCGCCATCAAAAATTTTGTGGGCTGTCATGGTTCCCTCGCCGCTCTCGTCAAAAAGCTGCAGGACAACGCAATCCTCAGTTTCAATGACATTTTTAACATTTGAGCCGCAGTTTATTTTACCATCAAACAGTTTGATTTCCGCCGCCTCCTTCCATCATAAAGAAATTAAATAACCGTTCTCGTCCTTCCGTATCCTGGAGGAAATAGTTTTCTTCCAATCTGCCGTTTTCCAGATGGATCACATAATTGCAGCACCTGAGTATAAATTCAGGATCATGGGTCACAATCACAATGGTTTTTCCTGAATCGGCAAGTCCTTTGACCGAATCGGCCACCTGCCTCATGTGAAAGAGATCAAGGCCGCTGGTAGGTTCGTCAAATAGTATAACCGGACGTTCAGAGGCAATCGCAGAAGCAATCGCCACACGTTGTTTTTGCCCTCCCGAAAGCCCCATCGGATGGCAGGCTTTGTACGGGAGCAAATCCATTTCTGTCAAGATAGCCTCTGCCTTTGCCACATTTTCAGGCGATTCATCGGAATCTTTCCCCGGCATACTTAACAGGACTTCCTCTAAAACGCTCTCCGTAAAAAGCTGATGATTTACATCCTGCATGACCATATAGCATAGCTTCAGCCGCTGTTTGCTTGAATAGGAAGTACCATCTTTTTCGAGGATACCTTTACATCTTTTTTCCAATCCGCATAAGCAACGGGATAGTGTCGTTTTTCCGGCTCCATTGTGCCCGATGACCGCCGTTACATTTCCGGCAGGAAGCTCTATATTTTCCAGAGAAAGCGTTTCCGGCTGTTTCTTGTATGCGAAATGGAAGTGGTTCAGTTTCCATATCCCCTGCCCTGAATGTAGACTGGCAGGCTCAATGTCTGCAAACTCACCCAGACCAAGAGGCCGTAATCCCATTTTAGCTTTTTCCGCCGCCGGAATCAACTGAAATTCCGGCAAAGTATAATCCCCTTGTATTTCCCCGTCGCTTAAATATATGATCCTGTCTGCAGATCATAAAGATAGTAGAGCCGGTGCTCCGCAATAATAATTGTTTTGCCCTGTGACTTCAATATTTTTAACAGTTTCCGAAAATCAGCGATGGAATAGGCGTCAAGGTTGGAAGATGGCTCGTCCAAAACAAATACATCCGGTTCCACAGCGGCGGCAGATCCACAGGCGATTTTTTGCTTTTCCCCACCGGAAAGGGAGAAAACACTTCTGTCCAGCAGATTTGTAAGGTTCAACTGCTCTGAGACCAGCTTTACCCGCTTTCGGATTTCTGCTTCTTCCAATCCATGGTTTTCACATCCAAAGGCAATTTCGCTGGTCGTATCCACATTAAAAAATTGAGAACGTGGATTCTGAAAAACAGAACCCACTTTTTTTGATATATCAAACAGGGAAAGCCCGCTCATATCTTCTCCATCAAGCATGACAGTGCCTTCCAGCTTTCCATCGTAATAATGAGGAATCAGTCCGTTAAACAGCCGTGTCAGTGTGGTTTTACCGCAGCCCGATGTTCCGCAGAGCAGTACAAAATCCCCGTCGTTAATAGACAGGTCAATATTTCTTAATGTTCCGTGTCCTTTCCTGTCCCCAATGTCAGTTTCATTTGGAGGGTAGGAAAAAGAAACTTTTTTACATTCGATCATAGGCCTACCTCCCTGTAATCATCGTGACAATAGGAATTGCAAAAGCCACCACACATAGCAGCAGGAAAAAAACATCCTGCACATGAAAGCCGATTTCGCAGATGTTTGTCCTCTTGACCGGACCGCCCAATCCTCTTGTCAGGGCTGCCGCATTTAATTCTTCCCCGATCTTGACGGAACACATGATAACAGGGACAAGCCTGTATTCCAGCATTGCACTGGCTTTGCCCCCGCCAAAACGGATTCCTCTCATTTTCATAGCGTCCCCTATGGCATTATATTCTTCTACAACCGTAGGGAAAAATCGGAATATCACGGACATAGGAATGATGATCTGCTCCGGTAAATGCAGCTTCTTCATAGAGGCAACAAACTCGCTGACCGTCGTTGTCCTGACCGTGATGTATCCCATCATAATCCCCGGCACAAACCGCATAAAGAAACCGCAGATTGCAACAACAAGAAAGTTAGGAAGGCCGGACAGGTGGGGGAGCGCCCATAGTTGCAATATATAGCTGCCGCCATATAAAACAAAATAGATAACCGATCCCTTCCACGATTTTTCCGTGAGCAGCAGGATCAATGGAACAGCAGCCAAAATAGGAGCAAACTGTTTAGAAGCAGCCCCACCTCCGCCGCTCAAGACAAAGAGGGCAATCGTGACAAGCAATGCCAACTTTGTCCGAGGGTCTAACGACAGGCCGGTTTCCTTTTTTTTGCTTGCTAACAATTCACGGCGCATTATGCAATACCCGCACGCTTAAAGTGCTTTTTGAAAATTTTCTGGCCGATCACCCCGCCGATCACGCCGCAAACGAACCCGGCAATCAAAAGAAGGGGGAGCGTATATGCCGAGATATAGCTCATAATGGAATCTGCATACTCTTGTCCATAACCGCTGATTAGCTGCTGATAGTAGCTGTCCCGTGTTGCAACAATGGGGATGTAGTTTCCGATGATCCACATAGAAAAAACACCATGCGATATGATTCCTTTTTTTGCACTCTTATAATCGCCGGATTTCAAAACAAGATCAGCCAGGACACCGAACACGGCACCGGTAATAATGCTCCAATACCCCATGCCGGTCAGCAACATTAAAATACCGCAGATCAGTCCTGTCAGCGATACCATTCCAAACTTCTGGACTTTAGAATAATACAGCATCATTACGATTCCGCCAATCAGCGGAACCAGCACGATCAGAAGCGGAAGAAAAATAGGGATAAATCCCAGCATGGCAATCGCCATCATCACCACAAAATAGATCGCAGTGAAGATTCCAACATTGATAAGGTCTTTTCCTTGTAGTTTATTCATTATTTGGTCCTCCTGTTTGCTTTTGTGTTAGCACGAACTAACCGCATTTCAGTATAGCAGATATGTCTGTATGTTTCTTCTCCAAAAAGGCATTTTCGCTCCAAATAGACAATTACTTTGCTTTTGCTATCTTTACGGGGAGTGATTGCCTGCGTGTGTGCGTGAATATAGAACTATTCAACATTGAACAGAGGCGGTTCTTGCATAATTTGAAATGGAAACAGCCAAAATCTCCGCTCCAAATTGTAGTATTAGTAGAGGGAGAAATAGAAGGTAGGATTTCGATAGCAAGCACAGCAAGCGAGTACCCGCTTGCGATTTTTTCGGATTTCAGGTCCCTTGCCCGAAAATGAAAAATGTTTGTTGGGATAATCTCAAACTCTTATGAAGAATGGAGGCAGCGCATGGCGAACCGAAAACGGAATATCCAGATGAATTTTTATGTCACAGAGAATAAAAAACGGCTCATAGATGAGCGGATAAAACTGATAGCCTCCCTACCGCATTCTATATCATTCTCGTTTGGCAACGAACTAAAAGCTGAAATCTGCAATTCATCCTCATAGTTCAATTAGCAGCCGGAAACGCCATAATCATGGAGCAACCATGTTATCAAAAAGGAATCAGCATAATCAGTCCTGTTCTCAAGCACAATAAGGTTATTCCTTTGTGCAAATCGGAACGATAAAATATATTTGAGGTGAACGATTATGCCGATTGATGATTTAACTGCTTTAGGGCAAAAAATGCGGGAAGCCAGAAAGAATAAAGAACTGACACAACAGGAACTTTCCGATCTAAGCCATGTTTCTGTAAAGCAAATTGCCAATATCGAAAAAGGGAAAATGAACCCGTCCTATTTGATTTTGAGAGCATTGGCAAAGGTCCTGCACATCTCTTTAGATACGCTTATAAATCCAGATATTTCTCTGGAGGATGAGGGTGTCAATCAGATGAAAATGCTTTATTCCAGCTGTCCGCCAGAAATGCGCGACACCCTGTTGCATCACACACAGGAAACGGTGAAAGAGCTAACAGAATTGTCCGAGAAATTTGAAATGAATTGAGCCAGTGAGTGAAATTTAACGATTTTCTCACTGGTTCTTTTTATTTCCAGAGAAAAGAGGCAAGCAATGCCTGTGTTAATACACACAGGCCCGCAGAGAAGAAAATCCCTCCGTGATTTTCCTCTCCGCTTGCTTGTGAGGCAGCGCCCCCAAGCCCCTTTGAACACAGAATTTCATTCTGTGGCTGCGCGTCTGCGAACGCTTTTGACCAGGACCAGCTTACCGCTGGCCGTGGTCTTTTTCTTTTTCAACATCCTGTTCTACCTCCATTTTCAGCACTCGATCTACATTTGCCTTTGCCGTTAAAAGCTCCCGCATTTCCTCACGGGAACGCCGGTACTCGGCATAGGTCTTTTTCTTTTCTTCCAGCAATTTCGCGTACTCCGTCTGCAACTCTTTGACCTTGGGAATCTTCTTGACTCCCATCTCATCAAAGGCATTCTTAGCAGCCTGGTGGAGCAGAATTTCTTCCTCATGTTCCCCCCGGAATTTCTTAGAGTAACCCGCCTTGCGGTATGCCACATAGACCTCACGGGTCTTGGCATAATTTACGATGTGAGTACGCAGAACAGCGATCTCTGCCATGCGCTTTTCAGCCGCTTTGATCTGCGCCGAAAGTTCATTGTGATGTGCCGTGGCAGCCGTAGCCTTTTCTTCCAAAACCGCATACTCCAGCAGGTTATGCTCTGACAGGTAATTCATGGTCTGCGCCATTTGCTTCAGATTGAAAACTTTGGCCCATCGAGCATAGCCAGCACCCTTTCCGGCCTGCAATTTTGCCTGAATGTCCACCAGCAGATTGACCTTGGGCGGCTCCGGCTGCACGGCGGAATTTTTACGGGGCGTATGCCGTTTTTCACCGGCCAGCACCGCACGGATTTCTGCTTCACTGTACCCGGCCCCCAGCTTGTCATCCATGCGGGCTACATTCTTCCAGCCGGGAGCTTTGAGCCGGATTGCTTTCCCGCGCCGAGATACTTCGCAGCCCATTTCTGTAAGCAGTTTCAACAGCGCATCAAAGTCCGCCGGTTTCTGCTCCAGCGCTCGGTCAATCATCACCCGTAGCTGTTCCCGATGGGAGGGATTGGCCTGTTCGCCCAGCCACTTGTTGTAGCTTTTTCCGTGGGGTTTCGGGTCCTCCACAATGGACAATCCGTTCTCGATACAGATGGTATCGCTCAAGCGTCGGACGGCTCTGGTGCTGCCCCAAAAGTTGCGGAACTTTCGGTCACAATCTGCATTGACCGCCGACCAGATGATGTGATTATGAACGTGCGATTTGTCTATGTGGGTGCAGACCACAAAGGCGTGATTGCCCTTGGTGAACCGCTTGGCAAATTCCACGCCCAGGCGGTTGGCTTCCTCCGGTGTGATTTCACCGGGTTTGAATGACTGGCGCACATGGTAAGCGATCACATCGTCCGCCCCGCGCACCCGCCCGGTGGCGGAGATATACTGCCGCTTCGCCAGAAGGAACTCTGCATCGGCGGTCCGGCTGTCACAGCCATAGCCGGTAATTAGTTTTCCGTTGTCGGTCTTTTGCGGATTTGCCACATAATCAATGATGTCGCTGATTGCTCGGCTCTCAGTGCGCCCCTTGCCGATATGCAGGGGCATGATGCGTGTGGTTGCCATAGAAGGGCCTCCTTTCTAAAAAAGAAACGGCCTGCATGATGCAGACCGCTTTTGCTATTCTATAAAATCGTCCTCGATGTCCTCTAACCGCTTCGGAGGAAACCTCATCTCGTATTGTTCTTTTGCCAGTGCACGAACTTCCGGGCGCTTATCTTTCATTCGGTTTTTCAGCCAGGAAATCTGCTCCTTTGATAACCGCCAAGGGAGATTCAGTAAGCGGTTTACTGTCATTTGCTCCGCTTGTTTCTCCGGCGATAAAGAAGCACAGGATTTACAGATGTGCGCCGCATGACCTTTGCCGGAAAATTTTTCGTTAGCCTTATATTCTCCGCAGACTTTACAATAATGTCCATGCTTCTTCATAGGCTCGATTCCTTTTCACTGAGCGCATATAAACTGCGAACCGCCCCCATGATGATGTTCCACTCCAGATCTGCCGCATAGGAAAATTTTTTACGGTACGATTCCCAAAGTTTCTGCATCACCGGACTATTTTCCACTTCTTCAAAAACTTCGGCAGCTTCTGCAAGATGTTGTTCTGTCCCGCGTTTGTGGGCAGTGGCCCGCAGCGCATCATGGAGCGTCTGCCGGTTCAATGTGTTCCCGTGGAGCTGATCCAGAATATAAATGTCATAGAAATCTCTCATGCGGGTGTTGGTGGTGGTTCTGGTGATGATTGTTTCCAGCTTTTCAGCCAGAACGGTTTCCAGATTGTATGCCCAAATGTCAATGGAGCGATCTTCCAGCATCAGCTTGAAAGAGTAGCGTACCTCCCTTGGGGTAATGGCATCCCCTGTGGAAATGTCAATCTTCAAAGGTGTCACCACACCGTCAAAGGTTGTAGTCATGCTGACCCGAATCCCAGGATACTCCGCTTCATCCATAATCTCTGAAATGCTTTTCAGCTGAAATTTGACGCCATCATCAATCGGTACACTCACAATAGCAGAAATCAGGTTCTCGATGTCCTCTACATTAACATTGGCTCCTTTTACAGTAGCGTCCAGGTCCATCGTGGAACGGGCATCCAGTCCAACCATTGCCGCTACCAGCATCCCGCCTTTCAGAATAAATTTATCACGATATTCAGAAAGGGAAATACGCTCCAGAAAACGCTCCATCATATAGTTTCGCATTAAAAGCTGTGCATCCGCAGATTTTTCTCTGGAAAGATTGCGAATCAAATCTTTTAGCTGCCTTGCTGTTTTTATCATAAAAGCACCTCCAAATACTGCCGTAAAATTTTTTCAACCCGGAACATACCGGCATACCGCATCAAAGTCCGCAGATCCTTGTCCTTTCTTCTGGCATACATTTTTAGCGCTCCTTGAAAAGTCTGTGTCTCCATGTTGTTCCGGCTGCGGAGCAGATCGCAGATGGTGCGCTCCATATCATAGATAGGAACCGTATGCCCAAAAGGTGTTTGGCCAGTTGTCAACCCTACCTCATATAGTTCTGGTTTGATGGTGTAAACAGAAAGCCCCTCTGCCTTTAAGCGAGTGGTGCTGTACCCTCTGCGCACCGTGATAGCGTATGGAGATGGTTCCCGGTCTGTCAGGTCATGGAAAAATAGCGCCGATTCATGGGAAAATACTGCCTGACCACATCGCAGATGTAACAGAAACATCGCATCAATCCAGGTGTCCTCGGAGACATAAATTCCGTGAGCAACCTGCTGAAGATTTTTCTCTTTGACATATTCATAAAAAATGGGTTTTACAATTCCGCTGGCGATTACCTGTGCGGTTTGCAGCATCCCATCATGCTCGGTCAGAAGTCTGTCTAACTGCTCAAACCGTTCTGATTTGGTCACATTCATCACTTCCTTTCGTGCTACTATTATACACGAATGTGGCACGGAAGTAAATATAGCAATTTAACAGACACTGTCTGGCATTTTTTGTGACCGCGCATTTTATCCATAAACCAAATCCTGAATGGCAAACTTCAAGTCCTGCACCTTGCCCAGCAGCCAGATGGCAGCCATCGGCAGACCATAGGGACTAATAAGGAATGCCATCACCAGCAGGATAATGCCGTTTTGCAGGGAACAGATCAGCAGAACCGCCACACCCAACAGTGCAACCATCATGCTGATAAGCCCCAGCACCAGACCGGAGACATAGACGATCCCCACACAAATCCAAACGAACAGGGTCAGCGCCAGAATCACCGGAACCATCACGATCTTCAACAGCAGTTTCAACAAAAATACCAATGCCCTCATTGTTATGCCTCCTCTCAAAATCACAGTTCCTGTTCCTGATTCCATTATCCCTGTCTCACAGCCAAAAGGCAAGGATACGGGCAAAAAGAAAAAGCGGAGGAAGGCGCGGCGAAGAAACGCCGTTCCTCCCTCCGCAAATGGGGTATTTGTCCCGGTTACGAAAGTTTGGAGAGTTGCGTCAGTATCTCTTTAACTCCGTCCCATAACTGTTCCTGCCGCTGGGATATATCCTCCAAATCGACATCATAAATCCGCCCGGTCTCATGCACCTTGCGGGTCAGCTGGTTTAAGTTGTTGCTGCTCCGGCGCAGCAGGGATACCAGTTCTTTCAGTTCCGGCAAATCCAGCTGCACCACATAGCCGTCCACAGCCATTTTCCGCAGATAGGCGCTCAAATTCTCTGTCCCGTATTGCTGCATCTTTTGATGGATCAGCTCCAGTTCTTCTGCGGACACCCAAAACAAAACCGGAACATCCCGCTTGCGCTTTGCCATGGTTATCTCTCCGGCTCCCGTTTTTTCGGGGCGGCAGACTTATGGGCGGGCAGCTCCTGTTTGAGCTTTTGCAGGACAGAACTTTTCTGCTGTTCTTGAGCAACTTTTCGGAACTGTCTGGTGAACAGATCGGTCAGACCGGGATTGACCCCATCCACAACCAGATAGGCACAGTGGCGGGAAGCATCGCTGTCCTCCGGCATGGGAATGGTTTTTGCCCAGGCTTTATTGTCCTGAGAGATACGCCCGTCATGGTTCTTGTGCTGGATGGTGTTGGCAAGAATAAACTGTACCCGTTCTGTCCCGAACTTTTCCAGCACATCTTTGACCGCCGCCTCCGTATCCAGCCGGTTCTCTGCATAGTGGGCGCTGATGGTCTGCTCAATGGCTTCTTTGCAGGCGCTGTTTGCCTGATACGAACGGTTATATTGTGCCATCTCTCCATACTCGGACGCATAGGCGGCAGAATGGGGGTAGAGAGGGGCAGTTCGTAATTCTTCCTGCGCCCTGCACACATCGTCGGCACGGCTTTCAATGCTGTCCCGGATCACATCCATATAGCCGGTCTCCAGCTTTTCAAAATAGCGGTACACATCTGCCAGCGGAGAGGGCGATTCCAAAAGTGCCTGAGCCTGGGTGTCGGTCAACTCCAGTTCCTCCATTGCCATCACGATGTCCTCGCGGATGGTGTACTCATAGGCATGGTTTAAGACTTCTTCCGGGGGCTGGCTTTTCAGCCAGTCCCGGAACTTGTCCTGTTCGGCAGCCATCTTTTCATAAAGGGCTGTATTCAGATCGTTAGTATTCATGTTATCGCACCTCCTCATGCTGTTTTGGTTTCTTGTCTGTACTACGGGGTTGCACCGGGCGTTTTAGGTTATCCAGCACCGAAGGCCGTGTGCTTTTGGCAACAACAGACTCGGTGTGTGCCTGCCCCTTTCCGTCGATGTTGAGCAGGGTATCCAACTCCACCAGACGGGCGTTTTTGCTTCTCAGTTCTTCTTCATAAAGGAACGGCTTTCCTACTTCCTCCTTGGCTGCGGCCTGCTGCTGGTAAAGGTTCTCCAGCTGATTTTTGACCGCTTCCAAACGCTGGGGCATCTGCGCCAGTGCGTTGTCGATACGGGTAAGATTTCCGCGCGGGTCTGTACCCAGGGTCGCCCGATGGGTCATTTGTCCTTTCAGCAGGAGCGTATATTCCTGTTTCCACGCTTCAAATTCCACCAACATAGTGAATCCACGGTAACTGCCAATCTGCACCGAATCGGAGGTTTTGACCTCCTTGCAGGCATCCAAAAGGGCTGCACCGGCGTTCTCCTTATCGGTCAGCAGGTCTCCACGAATCTCCATACCAGCAAAACCGTCCTCCGGGTGCGGGTGAGCTGTCAAAACCTCCAGATCGGATTCAAAGCCCTTGATAAAACCTTTGTGCTTTTCAATCTCCTCCGGGAAGTATTTGAGCAGCTGGTCCTCCAGACGATATTGCTTGCTCTGGTGGTCGGCTTTCATCAGCTTCAGGCGGGATACCTCCACATCCAAATCCATACGCTCCTTGATGCGGGGATCTCCGGCACACAGAGCCTTGATCTCGGCAAAACTGAGGGCTGTTTCATCCACATCATCGCAGGAACGCACCGGTGATTTAGAAGTCATGATCTGGCTGATGAATTTCTGTTTGTTTTCCACCGTCTGCCAGAGGTATGCGTCAAAGGTTCCCTCCGTGACATAGCGGTACACATGGACAAGAGGGTTCTGGTTGCCCTGGCGCTCGATACGGCCCTTGCGCTGGGCAAGGTCTCCCGGCCGCCACGGGCAGTCCAAATCATGCAGCGCCACAAGGCGATCCTGCACATTGGTGCCTGCGCCCATCTTGGCGGTGCTGCCTAAGAGGACACGAACCTGACCGGTACGGACTTTAGAGAACAGCTCCTTTTTCCGCACTTCGGTATTGGCTTCATGGATAAAAGCGATCTGGTCGGCAGGCATCCCCTGAGCAATGAGTTTCTGACGAATATCGTCATATACCGTAAAGATCGGTTCCTGCTCCGGCAGAGGCACAGTGCCTTCCAATGCGTGAAGCAGTGGATTATCCAGCGTTTTCGCCGCCTTGCTTGCAGGGGCTTTTGCCTGCGGTGTAGAAATGTCGCAGAACACCAGCTGGGTCAGCTTGTCAGCTTTGCCATTCCGCCAGATCTGCATGATGTTGTCCACGCACTGATTGACCTTTGTGCCAGGTTCATCCGGCAGCATCTGGTTGACGATTCTCTGGTCCAGGCCCAGCTTACGGCCATCCGAGGTAATCTTGAGCATATTATCCACCGACGGGTCCACACTGCCTCTGTGTACTTCGGAAGCGCGCTCAGAGAGTGCCTTCACCATTTCCTGCTGATGTTCGGTGGGCTGTGCCACGATGTTGTGGTATTCCACTTCCGGGGTGGGCAGGTTCAACTGGTCGGCGGTCTTGATGTCCGCCACCTCTTTGAACAGGTTCATCAGCTCCGGCAGGTTGAAAAACTTGGAGAATCGGGTGCGCGCCCGATAGCCGGTTCCCTCCGGGGCCAGTTCCAGCGCCGTGACGGTTTCTCCGAAACGGCTGGCCCAGCAGTCGAAATGGGTCATGCTCAGTTCTTGCAGGCGGTCATACTGGAGATACCGCTGCATGGTGTAAAGTTCGGTCATGGAGTTGCTGACCGGTGTGCCGGTGGCAAAAATCACGCCACGATTTCCGGTGATCTCATCCATATAGCGGCACTTGGCAAACATATCGGAGGATTTCTGCGCATCCGATGTGGAAAGACCAGCCACATTCCGCATTTTTGTGTATAGAAACAGGTTTTTATAGTTGTGGGCCTCGTCCACAAACAGCCGGTCCACACCCAGCTGCTCAAAAGTTACCACATCATCTTTTCGCCCCTCGGCTTGTAGCTTTTCCAGCCTGGCTTCCAGCGATTTGCGGGTACGCTCCAGCTGCTTGACGGTAAAACGCTCGCCGCCGCTGGCCTGCACCTCTGCGATACCCTCGGTGATCTCGTCGATCTGCTCATAGAGAAGCCGTTCCTGACGCTCCCGGCTGATGGGGATACGCTCAAACTGGCTGTGTCCCATGATGATGGCGTCGTAGTCACCGGTCGCAATACGGGCGCAGAACTTCTTGCGGTTATGGGTCTCAAAGTCCTTTTTGGTTGTGACTAAGATGTTGGCAGAAGGATAGAGGCGCAGAAACTCCGATGCCCACTGCTCAGTCAGGTGGTTGGGAACCACAAAGAGAGATTTCTGGCACAAGCCAGGCGTTTGGCTTCCATCGCAGCGGCCACCATCTCAAAGGTTTTGCCCGCGCCTACTTCGTGTGCCAGCAGGGTATTTCCGCCATACAGCACATGGGCGATGGCACTTTTCTGGTGTTCCCGCAGGGTAATGGCCGGGTTCATGCCGCCAAAAGTGATATGGCTGCCATCATACTCGCGGGGACGGGTAGAGTTCATTTCTTCGTTATACTGGCGCACCAAAGTCTGGCGGCGCTCCGGGTCTCTCCAGATCCAGTCCCTAAAGGCTTCCCGGATCGCCTGCTGTTTTTGGGCAGCAGAGTGGTCTCCTTGGCGTTTAGTACGCGGCGCTCTTTTCCGTCTGCGTCCTCTATGGTGTCATAGATACGGACATCCCGCAGGTTTCCCGTTTACCAGAGATACCTCCATACCGGATAACTGGATGTCCGCAGGCATCAGGTCTACGCCCTCTGAGTGGTGCAGGATACCCTCGCCGGGACGGAGCGGCTCATCCATCAAGATTCGACCCATAGCGTCGGACAAGGTAAAGGGCAGCTTGTCCGGTTGCGGATTTCCCAGGCTGATTGTCAGGCTCCCTTGTGGGTCTCCGTCGATCAGAAGGACTTTCTTTCCGGCCTGCGCCAGCCCGATTCCCAAGTTGGCACAGGTCGTTGTCTTGCCAACGCCGCCTTTCTGGTTGGCAATGGCGATGATCTGTGTGTTCAAATAAACCTCCTCCTTCTACAAAAAATATCCCTATTCCGAAAAATAGGGGATGAAAAAGCCGCTTACTCAAATAAATGAATAAACGGCTATGTAAGAAATATTCGATTGTAAGTAAAGTTTTATATCACTGCAAAATAACGAAGTGCATCTTTGATTGCTTCTACCTTTTCTGGTGTCGGATGTTTCCTCGGCTGTTTCAATTCTTCTACCGCATTAGGAGCATCATACATCGGCAATCCCAAATTTCGCTTTACCTCTGCGATATATGCGGTATGTACCTTGAAGCCGTATTTCGCTTCTATGTACTCCTTAATCATTTTGTAGGTCACTTTTTCTTTGGGCTTGTACGCTTCGGCTCTTTTAGCAATACTATCTACCGGAATCTTGCCCTCGCCCTCTCCAAACTCCACATCAATGTGGATATAACTGTCGGCTTTTTTGTGGGACAAAAGAACTACCGTCTCCACATGGACGCCTGGCAGAACTGATCCACTGCACAGGCGTGGGTCATCTCATATCCTGCCTCATAAAATGCCGGGAGGTCTCTCACAAGACTTGTAACCTTGCAGGAAATGTATACGATCTGTCTACGCCGTAAGCCAGGATCTTTGGAAGGGCTTTGGGGTGAACGCCATCTCTGGGCGGATCAAGGATGATCATATCCGGTTTCTCCGGCACCTCGTCCAGAACCTTCAGCACGTCTCCGGCAATAAAACGACAGTTATTAATGCCGTTAAGTGCAGCGTTTTCTCTGGCGGCTTTTACCGCGTCTTCCACGATCTCCACGCCGATCACCTCACTGGCAACGGACGCCGCAAGCTGGGCAATGGTGCCGGTTCCGCTGTAAAGGTCAAACACCACCTTGTCTCTGGTATCTCCTACATATTCCCGCACCTTGGAATACAGGACCTCTGCAGCCAGGGAATTTGGCTGGAAAAAGGAAAAGGTGCTGATCTTAAATTTCAGTCCAAGAAGTTCTTCATAGAAATAATCCTTTCCATAAAGGATCTTCGTCTCGTCGCTCTGTACCACGTCGGATAAAGAATCATTTAAAATGTGCATGATCCCCACGATCTTCCCTTCCAGCGGAAGTGCAAGAAGCTGTTCTTTCAGAGGCTCCAGATCATATTCTTCCTGGGTGGTGGTTACCACATGGACCAGGATCTCACCACTTGTGACGCCTCTTCGAAGAAGAAGATGTCGAAGATACCCCACATGCTGCAGTTTTTTATAGAAGCTGGCATTACGCTCCAGGAAAAACTCCCGCACACAGACCAGGATCTTTGTCATATCCGGATGAACCAGCTTACAGTCGTCCGTATTCAGGATATCGTAAGTGCTTCCCTTTTTGTGAAGTCCAAGGGACAGCGGCCCATCCTTATACTCATCCCCAAAGGAAAACTCCATCTTATTGCGATACCCGAACTCAATGGGACTGCCGTAGATCCCATCCCAGTGATATAAACGATCTGCAGCCTCAGCTTCTTCTGTCACATCACCGTTCTTCCCGATCTTAGCCAGACTTTCTCTTACTGCCCCATCCAGAAGTTCCCTCACCTGACATTCCTTCATCTCCTTCTGTGCCTCATAGCTCATGGTCTGATACATGCAGCCGCCACATGCCGGAAACTCCTGACAGGCAGGTTCTCTTGTCTCCAGCGGAGATTTCTCCAGGACCTCCAGAAGACGTCCTTCCGCCCGGCCGGAACGTTTCTTATTGATCATAAACCGGACTTTCTGTCCCGGGATTCCGTTTTTTACAATTACTTTCTGGTCATCAACCCAAACAAAACCTTTGTTTGGAAATTCCACTTTTTCTATAATACCTTCGTAAATTTCACCTTTTTTCATAAATCCTCTTTCTGTTTTATAACTAGTACAGCGTTTCACGGTCCGTCTTCAAAAATCAAGCCCCGGTATCGCGCCGGGGCTTCAATTATCCGCTTCTCATATTCATACATAACAGACAGCCATTCTGATCTGCTCAAAACAGCCTCTGCAGTGAAAGTTCTTACTCTTCCTCATCCTCGAAATAATCATCGAAGTCATCATCAAAATCTTCTTCAAAATCTTCCAGATAATCCGGAGCGAAGAAACGGTATACTGCAAACGCAATACCAGCAACAGCTGCAACAGCACCGATGATCGCCAGTACCCAAAGGACTGTGTTCTTATCTTTCTCTTCTTCTTTTTTCTTCAGTGTTGCGAGCAGTTCTTCAAGTTTTGTTGTATTTAAATTCATAACACTGCACCATCCTTTCTTTCTGTTCGGCTGTACTTTCTGTCAGTAAATCTACAGCGCAGCGTTTTTTGAGGTCGCTGCACCCGAGCCTTTTTTTAATGTTCTTATTATACCACCATATGTCTGGTTTTACCAGAACTTACACAAATTTTCGCAGAAACATTCTGTAAAAAAATCGCCGTATTTCCGGCATTTCCGGAAAGATACGGCGGTTTTCTCTTATTCTTTATGGGTTCCTCGGATCACTTTGATCCCGCGTTCTTCTATCAGACCGCAGATCTGTGTTATCCGCGGACATTCCTTTTTTTCCTCATTCAGACGGCATACCCCGACATGGATGACGCTGATCTTTTCACTGACCAGCCGGTCTGCCTTTTCCAAAATCCCCTCATCTTCAGCAGGTTCTTTTGCATTGGTTTCTTTGCATCCGTTGCATGTCATCACAGCTGCCAGAATCGTATCTTCCGGATAGCCGGAAAAAAAATCTCTTCTTTCCCGAAATGCAGACAGACATCCTGCCCTGGTACACACATCATTGGAATTAAGGCATGTCAAAATCCCGATCTTTTTCATCTTTTTCCCTCTATGCATCCCGCCACACAGCCAGAATCATAAAAACAAAATATGCATCTTTCCGCAGCTGTCGTAAACGATCTCCGCTTCTACTTTATAGATCCTGCGGATCAGCTCCGGGGTCAGGACTTCTTCCGGCGTTCCGTAACCTTCCAGAACTCCGTCCTTCAGTACATAGATCTTATCACAGTATGCTGCTGCAATATTCAGATCGTGAATAGCGGAGATCACGGTTACATTAAGTTTTTTCACCAGCTCCATCAGCATGATCTGGTGGGTAATGTCCAGATGATTGGTAGGCTCATCCAGAATCAGTGCAGAGGTCTGCTGGGCAAGTGCTCTTGCCAGGATCACCCTCTGCTGCTCTCCTCCGGAAAGAGTGGAAAAGGTACGGTCTGCAAACGCCTCCATCTGTACGGTTTTCAGCGCTTCATCCACGATCTGGTAATCTTTTGCATTGTCCCGTTCCAGAGTCTTTTTATGAGGCGCACGCCCCATAAGAACCACCTCGCGGACCGTAAAATCAAAATTATAATAATTGTGCTGTGCCACCACGGCCATTTTTTTCGCAGAGCTTCGAACACTCATGGAATGAAGCTCCTCGCCGTCCAGATACACGGCTCCTGCGTCTGGTTTCAGAATACGGTAAATGCATTTCAGCAAAGTGGATTTTCCGCTTCCGTTTGGTCCGATGATTCCTACCAGTTCCTTATCCTGGGATTCCATGGAGATTCCCTTCAGGATCTGTCTGGCGTGAAAGCAACCTGAATATTTTCTGTGGTGATCTTCATTACCGGGCACCTCCGAATCCATAGGATTTCCGCACAAGCAGATAAATAAAGCAGGGAGCACCGATAATGGATACCAGCACACCGATGGGCATCTCGGAATTTTTAAGGATCACACGACATGCCACATCGCACCAGATCAGAAACGATGCACCAAGAAGCGCACTTAAGGGGAGCAGTTTTCTGTGATCTGTTCCAAAAAGGATCCGGACCACATGAGGGATCACCAGTCCCACAAATCCGATCACACCGGCACAGTACACGGCAAATCCGATCATAACAGAAGCAACGATCAGATAAAAAGTCCGCAGTCTGTGCAGATCTGTTCCAAGGGTAATGGATACGTCATCTCCCAGAAGCATCAGATTCAGGTTCCGGTACTGCGTCCAGAAAACAGCCACGCACACCAGCGTGACCGGAAGCATTACACCCACTCTGGTCCAGCTTGCTCCGGCAAGACTTCCCATGCTCCACTTCATAACTTCTGTTGCCGCATTTTGTCATTGGTAATATAAATGACAAAATTGGAAAAAGCAGAACAGACTGCGCTGACCGCCATTCCCGCAAGGATCAGTTTTGCGGAAGTTGCCTTTCCACCATGTTTGCAATGGCGATCACCGCAAAAGAAGTGATCATCGCGCCAATGAAAGCTGTGATTCCCACAGAGTTTCCACCAAGAAAGCTTCCGATTCCAAGCATGATGGCCAGTGTGGCACCCAGAGATGCACCAGATGAGATACCCAGCACATAAGGGTCTGCCAGCGGGTTCTGCACGATAGCCTGCATCACCACGCCGCACACGGAAAGAGCCATTCCAACTGCCAGAGCCAGAAGGACTCTAGGCAGCCGGATCAGCCACACAACATCATGAACTGCGCCTTCCGCATAGGCGGACAGACTTTTTATATGAAACAATTTATAAGCGATAACGCTGTATACATCCTTCAGTGACAGATCCGCATTTCCAAAAGTGATGGCTGCAAGTATGGAAAAAATAAGGAATCCTGCAAGTCCGATGAGAACTGCCACATACATGGATGTTCTGAGCACCTTATCTTTTTTTCTCTGTGAAGCTGTTTCTTTCACTGCATTTTCTCCGATCAGTCAAGATTTACGTCCGGATATAATCCCTTTGCAAAAGTTTCGATTCCGTCCTGGGTACGTGTTGCACTTGCATACATCTCACTGAGCATGATCGGGTAAACACGTCCGTTCTTTACTGCGTCAAGGCTCTTCAGGGACTCATCATCCTGGATCACTGCAAGCTGGCTGTTCTTAACAGTTTCCGGATCATCTCCTGCATATGGCATGTAAACCACAAAGATCACGTCAGGGTTGGCTGCGATGATATCCTCTTTTCCAACGGTGGAAGCATCCGGGTTTGCAAGAGTTGCGCCTAACTGTGTTACCATATCTCCGCCAAGGCTCTTTACGCCATAGTTTGTGATGTCATCTCCAAGAGGCTCCAATACCATTACGCTTGGTTTGTCTTTTACATCTGCAGTTGCAGTAAGAGTTTTGTCGATCACTGCTTTTGCATCATCAACGATAGCCTGTGCTTTGTCCTGTACATCGAAGATCTTTCCGATATTTAAGATATCTGTGAATTCATTTTCCAGTGTTCTGTCGCCGTCCGGACGAGTATTGGTGTTGTAGTAGGTGTTGCAGCCTTTGTCGATCCAGTCTGTTACATTTCCCAGATTCTTATCAGAGAAAAGAGAGCTCCAGGATAAGATCATGTCCGGCTCCAGCATTGTTACAGTTTCAAGGGATGGGGTAAATTCGTCAAGATAATTTGTTTTTGAGAATGCTTCTTTGAGATCTTCCGGAACTTCATTATCAAGACCTGCGGTAGCTACCAGGTGGTCTTCCAGACCAAGTGCGAGCATAGTCTCAATGCTTCCCTGATATACAGCAAGGACTTTTTCCGGTGCTTTTTCATAAGTGGTTTCGATTTCGTTTCCATCGTAATCATAGGTTGTGATGGTCAGAGGATATTCTGTCTTGGTTGCCTCTGCGGAAGAATCTTCGGTGTCTGCAGACTCTGTACTGTCTTCTGCTGCCGGCTGGTTGTCTTCCTTGATGGTCTCGGAGTCTGCTCTCTCTGCGGCATAAACAGCCGGAGCTGCTGATACGGTCATTGCCGCTGCCATTACCATTGCCATGATTCTTGTGGATACATACTTGTTTTTCATTTCATTTCCTCTCTTTTCGCCTGTTTTATCTCCTGTTGCCTATGGGTAACCGAAAAGATGGGGCTTCATAAAATCTGCACGGAACACTTTGTACGGAAGCTCCCACTTACATACTGTCAAGCAGGTTTCCTGACTTACAGACTCAGAAAAAACTCCGCAAAATAAAAACTGATACACCATTCATCTTTTAGCCGATCATGAATGATGTATCAGAATTTTCTCCAGAATCTCTCTGACATCGGGATTTCGCCTTCTCACATGAGTTTCTGCAATGGCATGTGAAATCCCTTCTTCTGTATACAGTGGCCGCAACCGCTCAGGCTTTTTACCCGATTCCCTCTCACAGTATCCGGCAGCATATGTGCCGGTGATACTGTCCACTTCACAGCAATTCAATTACGCTGATACTGATTCTAACATACCGGTTTTCCAATTACAACCTTGAGGCCGGATTTTTACAGTTTTTTGCAGAAATAGTCTGCCCGGAGAGATCCCTCTCAGATCTTTTTCAGCTTGGCAAAACCTGCGAACATTTTTTTCACGCCGACTTTATCAAAGTCTACCGTCACTTCGTAGTCTCTGCCGCCGTCTGCGATATTTTTTACGATACCGACTCCGAATTTCACATGACGGACCGTGTCTCCCTCACCATAGTCCAGGCTGTCCGCCTTCTTCACTGTGAAATCTTTTTTCTGCAGGGTGCTCTTTGCCTGGAAATTCATTTTCATCTGGGCATAGGCGCTTTTCGGAGATACGATATCATCTACCCTGGGCTTTTTCTCCTGAATGGTATGTCCAAGATCTACCAGCTCCCGTGGAACCTCCCTTACAAAACGTGACACACGGTTATACTGAGTCTCCCCACGGATCATCCGCTGTTTTGCACAGGTTAAGGTCAGCTCCTTCATGGCACGGGTGATCCCCACATAACAGAGCCTTCGCTCCTCCTCGATATCCGACGGATCACCGGACCAGATGGAAGCATATCCCGGAAAAACACCGTCCTCCATTCCCACAATAAATACATTGGGGAATTCCAGTCCCTTGGCACTGTGAAGGGTCATCAGCAGCACATAATCCTGATCCGGATCAACAGAATCGATATCTGCCACCAGTGCGATCTCCTCCAGAAATGCAGAAAGTGTTGCCGGCTGTCCGGCCTCCTCCATGGCTTCCTGGAAGGATTCTGTCTTGGAGATCAGCTCATCGATATTTTCGATCCTCGCCTGGGCCTCCTCCGTTTTCTCTGCCTCCAGTTCCTTCACATAACCGGTAAGCTCAATGACCTCTTCCAGGGTTTCACGGACTGTATAGGCCTCTGCCTTACTTTTCAGTCCCTGGATAAAGGATACAAAATCATTGATCTTTCCTGCTGCCCTGCCAATGGACGGTACTTCCTCCACCACGCGGAGCGCATCGTAAAAGCTCAGATTCATCATATCCGCATAGTCCTGGACACGGCCGATGCTGGTGAGTCCGATCCCTCTTTTTGGCACATTTAAGATCCTGCGCACAGCCAGATCATCACTGGCATTGTCAATGGTCTTCAGATAGCTTAACAGATCCTTGATCTCTTTGCGGGCATAAAAATTCACGCCGCCGACAATCTTATAAGGAACATTTGCCAGGAGAAATTTCTCCTCAAAGAGACGGGACTGGGCATTGGTCCGATAAAGTACTGCACAGTCCTTGTACTGGAATTTCCCGTTGCGGCGCCCCTGGATGATCTCTCCTGCAACATACTCCGCTTCCTCAAATCCGTTGTTGAACTGACGGAAATGTACTTTATCGCCCTCTTCGTTCTCTGTCCAGAGGCGTTTTTCCTTACGCTCTGTGTTATTGACAATCACCTCATTGGCTGCATTGAGGATGTTCTGGGTAGAACGGTAATTCTGTTCCAGGCGCACCACCTTAGCCTCTGGAAAAACCTTCTCAAAGCCTAAGATATTCCCGATATTTGCTCCACGAAAACGATAGATGGACTGATCATCATCACCAACCACACAGAGATTCTTATATTTCTCAGCAAGAAGACTTACAAATTTAAACTGGGCAGTATTGGTATCCTGATACTCATCCACCATAATATATTTAAAACGTTCCTGATAATAGTCCAGGATATCCGGATTATGCTGAAAAAGCTCCACAGTCTTCACGATCAGGTCATCAAAATCCAGTGCATTGTTTCCCCGGAGGATAGACTGATATTCCTTATACATACCGGCAATCTTCCGTGCGTCCGGATCGCCGCCCGCATTCAGCTCCATCTCTTCCGGTGTGATCAGTTCATCCTTGGCATGGGAAATCTCAGTAAGAACGCCTCGTTCCTTGTAGATCTTGGTATTGATATCAAATTTCCGGAAGATTTCCTTCATGACTGTTTTCTGGTCGTCGGCATCATAAATGGTAAAATTACTGCCAAAGCCCAGCACCTCAATATGTCTGCGCAGGATCCTCACGCAGGCGGAATGGAAGGTGGAGACCCATACGCTCTCCGCACCCATTCCCGCAATTTTATTCACACGTTCCCGCATCTCACTGGCGGCCTTGTTGGTAAAGGTGATCGCCAGGATATTCCATGGGTTTACACCCTTTTCTTCCATTAAATAGGCAATCCTGTGGGTCAGCACTCTTGTTTTTCCGGAACCGGCTCCTGCAAGGATCAGAAGCGGTCCCTCTGTATGTACGGCAGCTTCCCGCTGCATAGGATTCAATGTGTCCAAAGCATCATGTATACTCATTTTGATCTCCATTTCTTTTTCCATATGAACAGTATCTTTATATACTATCATGACTTTACTTTCCGGTAAACCCACCTCTCTGAAAAAAGTTTCTTTACAAGTAGTATTTAAAACTATATAATAAGGAGCAGAGGTGATAATGCAATGACAGAAAACGAAAAAGAAATGATGAACAGCATTTTTGCAAAAATTGCTGAGCTTGATTATATAAAACCCGATGAAATCCCAAATATCGATCTTTACATGGATCAGGTCACAACCTTTATGGAAGATAATCTTGCTTCCACCAAGCGCCATGATGATGACAAGATCCTGACCAAGACCATGATCAACAATTACGCAAAGAACAAGCTCCTTCCCCCGCCGGAAAAAAAGCGGTATTCCCGGGAGCATCTGCTGATGCTGATCTTTATCTACTATTTTAAAAATATCCTCTCCATCAGTGATATCCAGACCCTTCTGGGACCGATCACCGAGAAATACTTCAAGTCCGTTACAGAAAAGGACATGACTTACATCTACCAGGAGGTTTTCAGTATGGAGCAGTCACAGATCCGTTACCTGGAAAAGGATCTTATGCGCCGTTTCAAAAGTGCCGGAGAGATTTTTGAGGACGCCGACCCGGAGGATAAGGAATTCCTTCACCAGTTTTCCTTCATCTGTCTTCTTAGCTTCGACGTATACATGAAAAAAATGATCATCGAAAACATGATCGACCACATGAATTCCTCAAAAGATACGGATTCCTCAAAAAAAGACAAATAATATCCGGAGCTTACATCCGGTCATAAACGTGCGTCGCCGGGCGCACCGAAAAAAAAGAGACAGTCGCACGATCGCCTGTCTCTTTTTCGTTACAGTATTATCCGTTATCATCACGGTATGGACGTAAGCCTTATTCTGCTTCGCCGCCCTGCTCCCCGTTATCCTTCTTCATACGTGCAAATACCATCTCATAACCATCATTTCCATAGTTCAGGGAACGGTTCACACGGCTGATCGTAGCTGTGGAAGCTCCTGTTTTCTCGGAAATATCAAGGTATGTACGCTTATCGGTAAGCATCTTGGCTACCTCGAAGCGCTGAGATAAAGAAAGCAGCTCATTGATGGTGCACACATCCTCAAAAAATGTATAACACTCTTCCTTGTCCTTCAGGCACAGGATCGCTTCAAAAAGATGATCCACAGCTCCGTCCTGATTTTTTTGCTCATTGTTACGCTCCTTTAAAATACATAATTTTCGTCTAATACAATACTGATATTTTAACACTCTAAATCGTGATAAGCAAGCCTTTTAGGGAAATTTAATAAACTATTTTGCTATTTTGTCTTTCTATGGCGGACACATGATTTTCCCATTTCCACTACCTCGGAAAACATTTGGGATTTGCTTTTTCTGCTGTGATTGGGTATACTTAAAATAATATCCAAAAGAAAAGGAGACTTATCAAATGAATCGTTTTTTCAACATGGACAACAAATTCTTCGTGTTCATGGGACGCGTAGCAGACCTGCTTCTTCTGAATTTTCTGTGCATCCTCTGCTGTATTCCGGTTGTCACCGCAGGCGCCTCCATAACAGCTCTCTACTATGTCACACTGAAGATGGCAAGAGACGAAGAATCTTATATTGCCCGCAGCTTTTTCCGTTCTTTCAAACAGAACTTCAAACAGGCGACCATCATCAATATCATCATGCTCCTCACCGCTGCTGTTCTGTTTATCGATCTTCGGATCGCCAGAGCCGGAAGCGGAGCTATGTACAAAGGACTTTTCAGTCTGTTCATTGCATTTGCACTGATCTATGCGATGATCCTTCTGTACATTTATCCGATCCTTTCCAAATTTTTTAATTCCGTCAAGAATACCTTTGTAAATGCATTCCTGATGTCCGTCCGCCATCTTCCGCTGACACTTTTGATGCTTGTGATCTCTGCGTCTCCGCTCCTACTGATGTGGCTTTTTGCTTATGTGAGCTACGCACAATTTACATCCATCCTGATTATGCTTTTTATTCTGATGGGATTTTCCACGCTGGCCTACTGGAAATCAAAGATCTTTGTAAAGATCTTCGATAACTATATACCGAAAGATGAAAACGAAGAAAACGGCGAAGAGAAAAACGAACCGAAAGAGGCATAATGAAGCGCTGGAACGACAAGCCTTATCATTCTCTGGACTATATGCTCCGGGAGCGATACGGCGAAAAGGTCTACCGGGTTGCATTAAACGGCGGCATGTCTTGTCCCAACCGTGACGGCACCCTGGGCAAAAAAGGCTGCATCTTCTGCAGCCAGGGCGGAAGCGGAGATTTTGCAGCAAACGCCGCTCTTTCCATTACAGAGCAGATCAACACACAGATCAAAAGTCTCTCTTCCAAACGCCCGATCCATAAATATATCGCCTATTTTCAGGCATATACAAACACATACGCTCCTGTGGAACACCTGCGTAAGATCTTCACAGAAGCCATCTCCCATCCGGATATCGTGGCACTGTCCATTGGTACCAGACCGGACTGTCTGGGAGATGATGTACTGGAGCTTCTTGATTCCCTGAACCAGATCAAACCGGTGTGGGTGGAGCTGGGGCTCCAGACTATCCATGAAGATACCGCCAGATATATACGGCGCGGCTATCCACTGTCCTGTTTTGATACCGCAGTAAAAAATCTCCGCGCAGGCGGCATCGAAGTGATCGTCCACACCATCCTGGGGCTTCCCGGCGAAAGCCGGAAGGATATCCTGGAAACAATGGCTTATCTGAACGCATGGATATCCAGGGGATCAAGCTGCAGCTTCTTCATGTACTGCGTGGTACAGATCTTGCCGCTGATCATGAAGCCGGTCTTTTCCGCACTTATGAACGGGACGAGTATCTGAACCTTGTCATTGACTGTCTGGAACATCTCAGACCGGATATCGTGATCCACCGGGTCACCGGCGACGGACCGAAGGATCTGCTGATCGCACCTTTATGGGCCAGCCGCAAACGAGAAGTTTTAAACCTTCTTCATCACCGGATGAAAGAAAGAGCAAGTTTTCAGGGAAAAGCTCTCGAAGCCCTTTCCCGCAGCCAGTAAAAAGGAGGATTCTTATGGCATCACCTTTTACAACCTATAAGCTTATTATTTTATATATGCTGCAGAATTCCGATGGGGATCTCACAAATTCCCAGATCACCGATTTTATCCTGGACCGGAAATACACCAATTATTTTCAGCTCCAGCAGGCAGTTTCCGAACTTGTGGAGGCAGATCTGGTGGAAATGTCTTCACAGTCCAACCGCAGTTACTATCGACTGACCTCCGAGGGAAAAAACACTCTGAAATATTTTTCCAAAGAACTTTCCTCTGACATCAAGAAAGAAGTGGAAGAATATCTCAATTCCCTCCACTGCAAGATCGAAGAACATCTCCTGACTCCTGCAGATTACTATCCCACCAAAGAGGGCAGCTACTCGGTACGTCTGCGGATCATCGAAAGCGGCGTCAGCATCGTTGATCTCAGCATCAATGTGCCAAATCTTGCTGCTGCACAGTCTGTATGTGAAAGCTGGCCTTATAAATACCAGAATGTTTATGACAAAATAATGGAGGAGCTTCTCTGAGAGGCTCCTCCGTTTTACTTATATTCATTTATTTCGCTTCTTCGTGGATCTTCTTCATATGCTCTTTCAGTTTCTTTTCATATCCCATATCACTGAGCTCGTAAAAATGTTCTCCTTCGATTTCTGATGGCAGATACTGCTGGTTTACATAATGATTCGGATAATCATGGGCATATTTATATCCGATACCATGACCCAGACTTTCGTGGCCACCATAATGGGCATCCTGCAGATGCACCGGAACGGTTGTCTTCTTCGCCTTCACGCAGCGCATGGCTTCCTGTATGGCATTTACTGCAGAATTGCTCTTGGGTGCACAGGCCATGTATGTAACTGCCTGGGAAAGAATGATCTGGGACTCCGGCATTCCCACACGTTCCACTGCCTGTGCTGCTGCCGTTGCCACGCAGAGGGCCTGGGGATCTGCGTTTCCGATATCTTCGGAAGCAAGGATCATGATCCTTCTTGCGATAAATTTCACATCTTCTCCTGCATAGAGCATTTTTGCCAGATAATAGACTGCCGCATCCGGGTCGGAGCCTCGCATGCTCTTGATAAAGGCAGAAATGATATCATAATGATTGTCCCCGTTCTTATCGTAGCGCACCACACGCTTCTGGATACACTCAGAAGCCACCTCAAGGGTCAGATGGATCTTACCGTCTGTATCACGAGGTGTGGTGAGGATTCCCAGTTCTATGGCGTTTAAGGCGCTTCTGGCGTCTCCTCCTGCCATATCTGCCAGAAATTCCAGAGCATCCTCCTCGATCACCGCCCCATAGCTTCCCATTCCACGTTCCGGATCGTTAACCGCACGCAGGATCAGTTCCTTTATCTCCGGTATCTCCAGGGACTTCAATTCAAAGATGATCGATCTTGAAAGAAGCGCTCCGTTTACCTCAAAATATGGATTCTCTGTTGTGGCCCCGATAAGAATGATGGTCCCGTCCTCCACAAAGGAAGAAGATAATCCTGCTGTCCCTTGTTGAAACGGTGGATCTCATCAATGAACAGAATGGTCTTTTTTCCATACATGCCGAGATCGTCCTGTGCCTGCTTTACAACTGCTTCCATATCTTTCTTCCCTGCTACAGTTGCATTGATCTGGGTAAAGCTGGCGCTTGTGGTATTGGCGATGACTTTTGCCAGGGTGGTCTTTCCGGTTCCCGGAGGGCCGTAAAAAATAACAGATGTCAGCTTATCCGCCTTTATGGCACGATACAGCAATTTATCTTTTCCTACGATGTGCTGCTGTCCCACCACCTCATCCAGTGTTCGCGGACGCAGCCTGGATGCAAGAGGTGACTCCTGATCCAGCGTTTTTGACTTTGCGTATTCAAATAAATCCATGGCTTTCACTCCTGTATTTTCTGTAAAAAGCGGATATTCACGATCCGTATTCTTTTCATAGATTTGTATCCGGCAACGATCGTTTCATTTGTTTCCGGCATACGGACAGATTCCTTATTTTTATAATTTTACCTGTTTGCACATAAAAAAGCAATCGTTTCTGCCTTTTCGGCAAATCACAGTTACATCACCAGCAGCTGATCTGCAGTTACCAGGTCATATCCTTCTTCCGTAAGCATATCCGCGATCTCCAGGGCCGCTTCCACGGATGTAGAAAAGCTGTCATGCATCAGAATAATGGAGCCATCCTTCACTTCCCGCTGAACGATATTTTCCACAGAACGGACATTTTTTGATTTCCAGTCCAGGGTATCCACATCCCAAAATACCGGCAGCATGGTCACACAGAGCTCCAGATCCTTCGGCCAGGCACCGTAGGGCGGGCGAAGATACATGGGATATTCTCCGGTGATCTCGTAGATCTCATTATTCGTCTTTATGATCTGCTGACATGCCTGATCACCGGGAAGCTTATCAAGCTGCACGTGATCATACGTGTGATTACCGATGAGATGACCGTCTCTCTGCATCTGCGTTACGATCTCCTCATTTCCCCGGATATTTTTTCCCATAAGAAAAATGTGGCATGGATCCCACGCTTCCGCAGGCCATCCAGAAGCAGAGGTGTATATGTTGCATGTGGTCCATCATCAAAGGTAAGAGCCACACGTGACGATCCTCTTTTTCGCTTCTGTCAGAGGCTGTCTCAGCCACCGGTTCTGCTGCTTTTTGTCCGTACTGCGCCGCCACCAGCCGGAGCATCCCCTCACCGGCGATCATTCTGGTCACCCGCATCCGAAATGCACTGTCTGAGATTTTTCCATATCCGCTGAGCAGGATCAATACCATTGCCACTACACAGAAATATTTTTTTTCGCTTATCCATATTTCCCGCCGGATCAAATATACTTTTCCACAATATATGAAAAAATCCCCGGGAAAAGACTTTTGGCTTTTCTTTCCCGGGGAATATTCTCTGATATATGTCTTATTTTTTCAGGATCTCAAGTGCACTCTCGATCTCCTCCACGCATTTCTCATAACCAAGGGTACCGTTATCCAGGCACAGATTGTATTTCGTCATGTCTGCCCAGTCAACACCCATGAAACGTTTGCAGAAATCTTCTTTGCGTTTGTCATCCTTCTGCATAAATTTTTCAATATCCTTTGTAGTTCCGCTGAGTTTCTTACTTGCCTCACGGATACGGAAATCCCAGTCTCCGTAAACAAACACACGAAGAACATTGGAATAATCCTTCAGGATCATATTTGCACAACGTCCGATGATCACACAGGACTCTGTTTCTGCCAGCTGCCGGATCACCTTTGCCTGATAATTAAACAGGTTCTCATCGGATGTAAAATCCTTACTCTGAGGCGGGATCAGCTCACCCTTGTAGATTCCGGACTTTGCAAAAAATCTCTGCTTTGTGCTGACATTTTCATCTGCCCTTCCAAAAAGCTGCTCATGAATGCCGCTCTCCTCAGATGCCATGCGGATGATATCCTTGTCATAGTAAGAAATCCCTAATTTCTTTGCAAGCTCCTCTCCGATGGTACGTCCACCGCTTCCATACTGTCTTGCAATGGTAATTACGAAATTATCCATGTCTTTCCCCCTACTCTCCAAGATATGCCTTCTGAACGGCCTCGTCATTCAGAAGATCCTCTGCCTTTCCATCCATAGTAATGCTTCCTGTTTCCAGAACGTACGCTCTGTCCGCAATGGAAAGAGCCTTCTTCGCATTCTGCTCAACCAGAAGCACTGTAGTTCCGCTCTCACTTACCTCGCGGATAATGTCAAAAATCTCATTTACAAAGATCGGTGACAGACCCATAGACGGCTCATCCATCAGAATGATCCTCGGTCTACTCATCAGTGCACGCCCCATGGCAAGCATCTGCTGCTCACCACCGGAAAGTGTTCCTGCACGCTGTCCTTTACGTTCTTCCAGACGCGGAAATCTCTTGTATACACCAGCAAGGCTCTCTGCGATCTCTGCCTTGTCTTTTCTTGTGTAAGCTCCAAGAAGAAGATTCTCATAAACGGACATATCCGCAAATACTCGTCTTCCTTCCGGAACGTGTGCCATTCCCATTTCTACGATCTTATGGCTGGTGTTCTTGTGAGGTCTTTTCCCTCAAACACAATGCTTCCGGACTTCGGAGAAAGAATTCCGGTAAGTGTCTGAAGTGTGGTTGTCTTTCCGGCACCGTTGGCACCGATCAGCGCAATAACCTCTCCCTGATTTACATGAAAAGAAATTCCCTTCAGAGCCTGGATCACACCATAATAGACCTGGAGGTCCTTTACTTCCAACATTGCCATTGTCTCGTTCCTCCTTATTCTCCCAGATATGCAGTGATAACCGTCGGGTCTTTCAGCACTGCAGATGTCTCACCCTGGATCAGTACCTGACCGAAGTTCAGAACTGTAAGTTCCTCACAGATACCGCCCACCAGTTTCATGTCGTGCTCGATCAGAAGAACAGTCATATCAAAATGCTCCCGCACAAAACGGATAGTATCCATCAGCTCCTGTGTCTCATTCGGGTTCATACCAGCCGCCGGCTCATCCAGGAGAAGAAGCTTCGGCTCTGTGGCAAGAGCTCTGGCGATCTCCAGCTTACGCTGTTTACCATAAGGCAGATTTCCTGCCAGAGTGTCTGCTTCCTTATCCAGATCAAACACCCTCAGTATCTCCATGGCACGTTCATTCATCTCTTTTTCTACCTTGTAATATTTCGGCAGTCTTAAGATCCCGGTCAGTGTGGAATATGGATGATGATTGTGAAGTCCTACTTTTACATTATCAAGAACCGGCATATCCTTGAAAAGACGGATATTCTGGAAGGTTCTTGCGATTCCGGCCTTGTTAATCTCGATGGTGCTTTTTCCGGTGATGTCCTGGCCGTCCAGTCTGATGATTCCCTCTGTTGGTTTGTATACACCTGTGAGAAGGTTGAATACCGTTGTCTTACCGGCACCGTTGGGTCCGATCAGTCCATAGAGCTGTCCCTTCTCAATGGTCATATTAAAGCCGTCAACAGCACGAAGACCGCCGAACTGGATAGACAGATTATTTACTTCCAGCATTGCCATGATCAGGCCACCTCCTTTTTCTCTTTTTTGCCTTTGAATTTCTCTACATACGTGCTCTCCAGTCTCTTGCTGCCGGTGCCCAGTTAAAGAGCATCATGATGATCAGCACGATAGCATAGATCAGCATACGGTAGTTTGCAAATCCGCGGAGAAGCTCAGGCAGTGCATAGAGGATAATGGTTGCAATGATAGATCCTCTGATATTTCCGATTCCTCCAAGTACTACATACACAAGTACCAGAATGGACATATTGTAATCGAATACAGAAACCTTAAGAAGAGAAAGGTTATGTGCATACAACACACCTGCAACTCCTGCAAGGGCTGCAGAAATGGTAAATGCCAGCAGCTTATATCTGGTGATATTGATTCCTACAGACTCCGCTGCAATACGGTTGTCCCTGGTTGACATAATAGCACGTCCGCTTCTGGAGTTTACAAGGTTCTGTACAATAAACAATGTGAGAAGAAGCAGGATCACGCCGATCAGGAAAAAGTAATTCTTGATATCTTTATAAAGAGTTGCTGTTCCCGAAATACCAAGGGCACCTTTGAGAATCTGCTTTCCGCCGGCTTCCAGATGAAGACCGGCTGCACTTGTTGCAACGTGAAGTCCTTTGTCATCCACGCCAATGTAAAGTACATTGATCAGGTTCTTGATGATCTCACCAAAAGCCAGTGTAACAATAGCCAGGTAGTCACCGCGGAGACGAAGTACCGGAATACCGATGATCACACCGAACAGTGCTGCAACTGCCGCACCTACAAGGATTGCAAGGATAAAGCGAGGAACCTGCGGAATGGAGTCTGCAGCAACCTGTGAAAACAGGGCACTGGAAAAAGCTCCCACGCACATGAAGCCCGCATGTCCAAGGCTCAGCTCACCGGAAAAACCGACTACCAGGTTCAGGGAAACTGATGCAATGGTATAAACACAAAGGGGAACAAGAAGTCCCATAAGAAGTCTGGAAAGATTTCCAGTTGAGGAAAGTGCCTGTACGATCACAAAAAGCACAATGACAATTCCATAGTTGATCATGTTATTTTTTGTTGTTTTGTTTTTCATATTCTTCATATCGGCCACCTTACACTTTCTCCTGGATGTTCTTGCCGAACAGTCCGGTAGGTTTTACAAGAAGCACGACGATCAGGACTGCAAATACGATCGCATCTGCAACCTGGGAAGAAATATAAGCTTTTCCGAAAATCTCGATGATTCCCAGAAGGATACCGCCGACCATAGCTCCCGGAATCGAACCGATTCCACCGAATACAGCAGCTACGAAAGCTTGATACCAGGCATGGCTCCTGTGTACGGAGTCAGTGTCGGATAAGTCTGACAGAGCAGAAGGCCTGCGATCGCTGCAAGTCCGGAACCAATGGCAAATGTGAGGGAAATTGTCGCATTGACGTTAACTCCCATCAGCTGTGCCGCATCTCTGTCCTCGGAAACCGCCTGCATGGCACGGCCAGGTTTTGTCTTTTTTACAAAGAGGGAAAGTCCCACCATGATAATGATACATGCAAGGATGGTTACGATGGTGATTCCCTTGATGGTAAGCTCACCGTCAAACAGTGTGATGGACGGAACTTTGATAACAGCTACGAAACTCTTGGCATCTGCGCCGAAGATCAGAAGTGCCAGGTTCTGAAGCAGATAACTGACACCGATAGCCGTGATAAGAACGGCCAGGTTTGAGGAAGCTTTTCTAAGTGGACTGTAAGCTACCTTCTCAATGACAACACCAAGCAGTGTACAGATCACAACGGAAAGGATCACAGCAAGGATCGGTGACATGCCGCCTCTTGTGATACAGGTAAGGATGATATAAGCTCCCACCATGATAACATCTCCGTGTGCGAAGTTCAGCATCTTGGCAATACCATAAACCATGGTATATCCAAGTGCGATGATCGCATAGATACTGCCAAGACTGATGCCGTCTTTTAAATAAGATATAAAACTCATAACGCACCTCTTTTAATTGTTTATTGATAAGGGAAAAAGGGGACGGTTCCCACTAAAGGTGACCGTCCCCTGACCCCTAACGTTAACAGAAATTACTTATTTCATCTCTACATAAGCACCGTCTTTGATCTCGAATGCTTTCGGCTCTTTATCACACTCGCCATCCTCGGTCCATTTTGCTTTTCCGGTAAGTCCGTCAAGCTCGATGTTTGCCATGGATGCGCTCATTGCTGCACTGATGTCTGCATTTTCCATATCTGGTGTGATCTTTGCATCGTCAGCTGCAAGCTGCATTGCGTAAAGTACATCATATGTATCTGCCGCAAACTGGTTCGGGATCTCACCGTTGTGAGCATCGCCGTATGCTTTTACGAAGTTCTGGCTCTTCTCATCTGTAGCTGTTGCGGAGAATGGTGTCAGAAGCATAACACCCTCTGCAAGGGATTTATCGAAGTTCTCTACATTGAGGATACCATCCATGCCATCTACACCAAAGAATTTAATGTCAAGTCCTGCCTCAGATGCCTGCTGAAGGATCAGCGCATTGTCGGAATAGTAGTTCGGAAGGAAAAGAAGCTCAGCGCCGCTCTTCTTGATCTTTGCAAGCTGTACAGAATAGTCTGTGTTGCTGTCTGTTGTGTAAGCCTCATCTGCAACTACTTCAAGTCCGTCATCAGCAGCTGCTGCAACGAATGCGTCATGTACACCGGAGTTGTAGTCAGCAGCGGAATCATAAAGTACTGCTACTTTCGTTGCAAGTTTGTGCTCGGAAATGTACTGAGCAGATTTGGTTCCCTGTGCCGGGTCTGTAAAGCACATACGGAACTCGTTTGTTCCTGCTGTGATACAGTCAAGTGCTGTTGCGGATGGTGTGAAGAGGAATGTATCCTCAGCTGCCTCAGCTCCTACTGCGATACAGGAACCGGATGTTACAGTTCCACAGAGCATCTGCATTCCTTTATCGATCAGGTCATTGTATGCGTTAACAGCCTTCTCTGGATCTCCCTGGTCATCACCTGCGTCAAGAATCTCTACTTTATATCCGTTGAATCCACCGTTCTCGTTGATCTCATCAGCTGCGATCTTGGCTGCGTTGTATACGTTGGTACCGTACTGTGCGTAATCACCTGTCATCGGTCCGATCACACCGATCTTAAATGTCTCATCTGCTGCAAAAACTGATGTAGGCATCATCATCGCTGCTGTCATCGCTGCTGCTGATGCAACGCCGATTACTTTCTTCCAATTCTTCATAATAATCTCTCCTCCTGCGCTTTGTCGCGTTACTAATGTTTAATGGTAAAATTATAGCATCGCATATTTTTTATTTCAAGGGCAAATTTAGTTATCTGTTGTTTTTCGTCTGATTGCACAACGCGGACACTTGTCCGCTGTACAGCTTGTGTTGTTTTTCGGCAAATTGTCTGAATTTTTTCGCAAAAAAAATCCAGGGAAAATTCCCTGGACTTCTTCGTCTCTTAATACTTTACTTATGCGATTGCTTTCTTAGCGATCTCAGCAAGTGCTGTGAAGCCTGCTGCATCGTTAACTGCCATCTCTGCAAGCATCTTTCTGTTGATGTCGATGTTTGCAACTTTAAGGCCGTGCATCATTTTGCTGTAGGAAAGTCCGTTCATTCTTGCTGCTGCGTTGATACGAGCGATCCAGAGCTGTCTGAACTGACGTTTCTTCTGCTTTCTTCCTGCATAGGAGCTTGTAAGAGCTCTCATTACAGACTGTTTAGCTACTCTATACTGTTTGGAACGGGCTCCTCTGTAGCCTTTTGCCAGTTTTAATGTACGGTTATGTCTTTTCTTTGCGTTTAATCCGCCTTTAATTCTTGCCATTTCTTAATTCTCCTCCTGTTCGTCTTCTCTATCTTATAAATATGGTAATGCTTTCTTCATGCTCTTTACGTTAGTAGAATCAACAACAGTAGATTTTCTCAGATTTCTCTTTCTCTTCTGAGATTTCTTTGTAAGGATATGGCTCTTGTAGGCTTTATTTCTTACTAATTTTCCTGTACCTGTTTTTTTAAAGCGCTTTGCTGCTGCTCTGCAAGTTTTAATTTTTGGCATTATGAATTCCTCCTTGATTTGGTACTTCTAAATTTTATATAGCATCCCGTTCTGCCCGGCTGTTGCCGTGAAGACTGAGATATCTACCGTTTCTCAGTCAGAAACATAGTCATGCTTCTGCCTTCTACCTTCGGAGCCTTCTCTACAGTCGCTATATCGGACAGAAGATCTGCGAAGTCATCAAGCACATGCCTACTGCTGGACATATGTGCCATCTCTCTTCCGCGGAAACGAAGTGTAACCTTAACTCTGTCGCCCTTGCTAAGGAACTTTCTTGCTGCATTTACCTTCGTCTTCAAATCATTCGTATCAATGTTCGGGGAAAGACGCACTTCTTTGACATCGATGGTTTTCTGCTTTTTTCTGGCCTCTTTTTCTTTTCTTGCAAGCTCGTAACGGTATTTACCGTAATCGATGATCTTGCATACCGGCGGTTTCGCCTGTGGGGCAATCTTTACAAGGTCAAGTCCTGCCTCCTGCGCTTTCGCCATCGCTTCTCTGGCGGACACGATTCCAAGCTGAGCTCCGTCCGGACCAATCAAGCGTACCTCTCTGTCTCTGATCTGTTCGTTAATCATTAAACCGCTAATTGTTGTACACCTCCATGAACATGATAGAATTATTTTTTTCTTTCTCATTAATGTAGCTTAAGCCGCACAAAAAAAGCGCAGACAGATGTCCACACTTCAAATAATTACACCTGCGCACTGATGGTTGGTCCGTTCGCAGTACTGTGCAATATTGACCTGAGTCGCTTATCTTCAGCGCTGAGGTGAGAGTGAACTCTGCTTTCTTTTCGCTACGTACTCTAAGAGAATACCATGGTGTCTGCTATTTGTCAACTGTTTTTTATATTATTATGTATTTATTTTTTGAGTATAAATTTTTCTTCTTCCGGACATACTATGCAACATCGGAATCTGTCAAGCCTTACCGCAGTGCTGACGATCAGACAGGATGCGCATTCCGGCAGGCTAACGGTTTCCGGTAAAATCATAATTATCAGGAGGACACTTTTATGACAAGTCTTAAATGCTCCGCACACAACTGCTGCTATAACAAAAATTCTCTCTGCTCCAGGGGATCCATCAGTGTCGAAGGTGCAGATGCTCGTTATGCGGACGACACCGCCTGTGAAAGCTTCCGTGACCAGGAAGAGTGCGCTGTAAAAAATTCCGCAGATCCCTGCTGTGGGTGCGAGACCATTAACATCGACTGCAAAGCACACAACTGCACCTACAATGAGCACTGCAAATGCACCGCAGCTTCCATCAATGTATCCGGTGACAATGCACATCGCTGCTGTGATACAAAATGTGATACTTTCAGCTGCGAATGCTGATATCCTGAACAGAAATCCTGTTTCCATACAGAGCAGACATTCCTGTTTCTTTTGATCAGAAAGTCAAAAAGATCCGGCAGCGTTCCAGATGGAGTCTCTGCCGGATCTTATCCTGTTCATTTATTATCTGTTCTTAAGAAAATCCGGGATCTGGATGTCCTTTTTCTGAACAGTGCTTGTAGGAGCCTTTGTTCCAAACTGTGTGGAATTCATAGTCGGCAGGCTGAAGCTTGGCATGTTAAGGTTCATACCGCCTGGCTGTGACTGGCTTGTTTTTTTGGTGTTTCCGAATACAGAATTGGAAGCTCTGTTTCCAAATGGTGTGTTCTGAAGGTTATTGTCTGTAAGACCTGTAGCAATAACTGTAATTCTCGCATAATCTGCAACAGAATCATCATACATAGCACCAAAGATAATGTTTGCATCCTCACCTGTAAGCTCCTGTACATAGCTTGCAGCATCGTTGGCATCCATAAGAGAAATATCTCCGGAAATGTTGATGATCACATGAGTAGCGCCCTTGATGGTTGTCTCAAGAAGCGGAGAAGATACCGCCTGCTGTACAGCCTCCATAGCCTTGTCATCACTCTTGCCTCACCGATACCAATATGAGCGATTCCCTTGTCTGTCATGACTGTCTGCACATCTGCAAAGTCAAGGTTGATCAGAGCCGGCAGATTGATCAGGTCTGTAATACCCTGTACTGCCTGCTGAAGAACCTCATCAGCCTTACGCAGTGCTTCCGGCATGGTTGTTCTTCTGTCAACGATCTCAAGTAACTTGTCATTGGGGATGACAATCAAAGTGTCAACTGCTTTCTTCAGATTTTCGATTCCCGCAAGTGCATTGTTCATACGGGTCTTTGCTTCAAAACGGAAAGGCTTGGTAACAACACCGACAGTCAGGATACCCATCTCTTTTGCCGCACCGGCGATCACAGGAGCAGCTCCGGTTCCGGTTCCGCCTCCCATACCACAGGTAACGAAAACCATGTCCGCTCCCTCGATGATCTTCTTAACTTCCTCAATGCTCTCCTCAGCTGCCTTCTGTCCAACCTCCGGCTGTGCGCCGGCGCCGAGACCTTTCGTAATTTTCTCACCAATCTGAAGTACAGTCGGAGCTTTACACAGTGTCAGAGCCTGTTTATCGGTATTAACACCTACAAACTCAACTCCGCCAATGGCCTCTTCCACCATTCTGTTTACCGCATTATTACCTGCGCCACCTACTCCAATTACAATAATTTTCGCAGAAGACTCAGCCTCATTCGTCATTATCTCTAACAATGTACTTCCTCCTTTATTTCTACCTGATATCCGATTCAGTGTAATAATCTATTCCAAGCTACATATACACATAGTTATATCATATATTTTTTTCGGTAATTAATCAACCATTAATTTTGTTTTTTTATACTTTTTTCACTAAATTTCGGCACTGTTTCTATTAACCGAAACATTTACAAAACAATCTCTGGCAAAATGCCCAAATACCGGTACTATGCATTAAGAAAGCTTTTTTTATCTTTACTCATAATCGTACTCATCACTGTAATCGCTGTACGTATTTTCATCATAATCCTCAGACCCGTCTCCCAGATCACTGCTGTAATCAGCCTCTTTCCCGATGCTGTCCAGGCTGCTGTCTGAAGAATCTTCTTCATTTTCCGGATCTTCGGTATCCGTACTCTGAGCATCTGGATCTTCGGAGTCTGTTCCGTCTCCGGAGCTTTCTGCCGAGGCCTGATAATCCTCCAGAGTGCCTACGTAATTGCCATCACGGTCATATTCACTGACTCCGTCATAGCCGCCGTCTTCCCGGTAACCGCCCTTCCAGTTTCCTTTTTCTGCCATGGTTTCTTCTGTGGGGCTTCGCCTACATAGGTCATGTTGCATCGTACTCACCACTGCCTGTGTAATCTCCCTCTTCATCATAACCACCCACCCAGTTTTCCTGCGCATACTCCAGATCCGTCTGCGGTTTCGGTCCTACATAGTTACCATTTTCGTCATATTCGCCTTCTCCGGTATAATTTCCCTCCTCATCATAGCCACCGGTCCAGTTTTCTGCGGAAGTCTGGCTCTCATCCTGTTCCTGCTCCAGGGTAATGTTCTTGGAATTATCATTTACATTTTCTGCATGGAGAATTCCTTTTTTTCCGGAAATCATCGGAAGGATAGCCAGAACTCTGGTCATTTTGTCTTCCAGATATTCATCCTTTCCAAGTTTAACCGTGATATCCCCGTAAACAAGACTGATCTGTCCGTCATCTTCAAATTCAATGTGATCCGGAACCTTATCATTTTTTGCAAAATAGTAGAAAGAGCAACTGCCGTGTTCATCACCGTTTCATCCTTGATGGGGAGTTTCTCGTTCTGGATCACTTTTTTGACTTTGATCCCGTCAAAAAACGGGATTTTTTCGTCACGTTCCGTGGATCCTTCCACAAAAATACCGTTTCTGTCAAAATAAATGTAACTGTCCAGATAAGGGATACAACCAACGATATCCTTCTCCTTCACACTGACACAGATGGTGTGCCGATTCAGCCTTGTTACGGTATAGCCTTCTACAAAAGGAACATCTTTTGTGTTCTGCTTAGTATAAAGAAGCGGTGCAAAAACAGAATTGGATGCCAGCGGTCCCCTGAGTACCATCTTCCTGATCTGTTTTTCGGAGTAATGGCTGCTGCCCATCACCTGCACTTCATCTACCTGATAATACGTAAAAAAGAAAATAATTCCTGCCAGCAGCAGGACAAGAAGTACGCCAACTGCTTTCAGTGACTTTTTTTTTTGATGTTTTCATAAAGTTCCTCTGTCCTTTATCAGCAGACCGCCCAGTGCGGTCAGATCCTCACAGATATGTTCATAGCCTCTTTCTATGAAACAACAGCCCCGGATCCTGGTAATCCCCTGCGCGGCAAGTGCTGCGATCACAAGTGCCGCACCACCGCGAAGCTCCTCTGCTTCCACAGTACAACCGGTCAGGGGCTGCCCTCCGTATATCACAGCAACTCCATCCCGGATCTGGATCTGTGCTCCCATTTTACAGAGCCATGAGGCTGTTTTATATCTGTCTTCAAAAATCTTCTCGCGGATCCTGCTCACTCCCGGGATCGTGGCCAGTACCGCCATCGCAGGAGACTGCAGGTCTGTAGGAAATCCCGGATAAACTTCTGTTTCCAGAAGCTCCAGGGGAAAACCTGTATTTTTTCCGTTGACTATTAGTTTACCACCTACCCTGCGGCATTGTCCACCCATTTTCCGATATACATCCAGGATTCCACCCATTTCCTCCAGAGGCGGATTTTCCAGGATGATCTCTCCTCTGGTTGCCGCCGCTGCCATAAGATAGGTTCCGGCGACAATACGGTCTGGTGGAATGCAGTCATCGCCGGCTTCAAGCTTCTCCACTCCTTCAATACAGATACAGCCTTTTTCACGAATCCGGATCTTTGCCCCCATTCCAATAAGATAATGCAAAGCCAATAAATTTCCGGTTCGCAGGCACAGCCGTTAAGAACTGTTTTTCCCTCTGCAAGGACCGCTGCCAGAATGCCCTGTTCTGTAGCGCCTACACTTCTTTTTTGAAAAAACATCTCTGCACCTCGGAGTTTTCCACAGGATGCCCGGATCATCCCGCCGTTTTCCACCACAGCTGCCCCAAGGCGGCGCAAAACCTGGATATGAAGATCCACCGGCCGCTTCCCGATCACACAGCCTCCGGGATATCCTGTCTGTGCCTTTTTGCTCCGCCCCAGCATTGCTCCCATTAAGATCACGGAAGAACGCATTTTTCCGGAATAACACTCCGGTATCATGGTGCCGTCCGCATGGCTGCAGTCCAGATAAAGATCTTGACCTTCCCACCAGGTTTCTGCCCCCAGATATTTCAGGATCTTTTCCATCAAATATACATCACTGATTCTCGGGCATCCCCGCAGTACACTGGTCCCGGTACTTAAGAGTGCTGCTGCCATAACCGGAAGTGCCGCATTTTTTGACCCCTGGATCCGGACGCTTCCATGCAGCGGCCTGCCTCCGGTCACGATGATCTCATCGATCTCATTCAAGTATTCCACTCCTAAAAGGGCCTCTTACTTGTTATTCTATGTGATCCTTCCATGTCTGTGACTGCTGACACTTAAGGCCAGCCCCATTTCCCCCAGAAGAAAAACAACAGAAGTTCCGCCATAGCTTACAAAGGGCAGAGTGATCCCGGTGTTGGGAATCGTATTCGTTACTACTGCAACATTCAGGACTACCTGGATTGCCATATGTGCCATGATCCCGGCGCACAGCAGCGTTCCCTGCAGATCCCGGCAGTTTAATGCCAGAATACAAAGCCTCCAGATCAAAACACCAAACAGAAAAAGTGTCAGAAAGGCTCCCAGTATCCCCGTTTCCTCACATACAATAGAAAATATCATATCATTCTGGGCTTCCGGGACAAATCCCAGCTTCTGCAGACTGTTCCCGAACCCCTTGCCGAAGATCCCTCCGCTTCCGATCGCATACAGGCCCTGTATGGTCTGAAATCCTTTTTCATATTTTTCCGGATCCCGCCAGATTGCCAGGCGTTCCAGACGATAACTCTCCGCGGCAAGAAAAACCGCAATAAATCCTATCCCCGCACCTCCAAGTGCGAGAAACTGCAGATACCTGGGATTGGCCACAAAGATCAGCAGCACACCGATTCCCAGAATGATCACCGCTGTGCTTAAGTTATTGGAGCCCACCAGACCTGCTACCGGAAGCAAAGTCATCATAGTCCTGCAGATAAACCAGAATCCGGTTGTTTTGCTTTTTGTATTGCTGATCTGCCACACCAGAAACAATATCACTGCCACCTTGGAAAACTCCGACGGCTGAAAGGAAAGCGGCCCCAGGTTCAGCCACCTCTTCGATCCATTGATCTCCTGTCCGAAAAGCAGGACTGCAGCAGACAAAAAAAAGCGAAAAAATATAGGCAACCGGCGCCAGCTTTACAGACAGCCGGTAATCTACCCGTGATGCCAGATACATAACAAGCAGCCCCAGTGCCGTGGCAAAGAGCTGCTTCTTAAAATAATAGGCAGAGTCGTGGAAACGTACTCTGCCATTATATTCACTTGCCGAAAAAAGCGCCCCGAGTCCCAATACCACCAGAATCAGAACCAGTACCCAGAGAACGGTATCTGTCTTTCCGGTCTGTTTCTGTCCTGCCTTCATGCATGGCCTCCACAGTGGTCTTTATTTCAGCTTATGTATGTATTTTTCGGATTATTACAGTTCTTTCACGTATTCCTTGAACATGTCACCGCGCTGCTCATAATTATCAAACTGTCCCCAGCTCGCACATGCCGGTGAAAGCAGAACTGCATCTCCGGGATTGGCTTTTTCCGCACAGACCTGGACAGCTTCCTTCAGATCCTCGCAGAGGATGATATCTGTAAATCCAAGACGTTCTGCTGCTGCTTTGATCTTCTCTTTCGTCTGACCGATGAGAACAAGATAACGGACTTTTCCGTCGAAGGATTCTATCCACTCATCATAGCTGGATTCCTTGTCATAGCCACCACCGATCAGAAGAGTCGGACGGTTCATTGCCTGAATCCCCTTGATGGCCGCATCCGGATTGGTTCCCTTGGAATCGTTGTAATATGCAACACCGTTTTTCTCTGTCACATACTCGATCCTGTGTGGAACTGCCACAAACTCACAGACACTCTTGCGGATACTCTCCACAGAAACGCCCGCATAATATGCCATGGCTGCTGCTGCCATTACATTCTCGTGATTATGACGTCCCAGGATCTTAAGCTCTCCGGTTTTTACGATCGGGATCTCTTCTTTTTCTGTTTTCAGAATGATCTGGTTTCCGTCCAGATAGATTCCCTGATCCAGTTTGCGAAGGCTTGAGAAATATACCACCTTCGGAACGATATTTTCACCGAATTTACGAAGGACTTCATCCTCGTAATTCAGAACACATACATCTTCCGGTCCCTGATTTTTGGTGATCAGTTCTTTTACACGGATGTATTCCTCCATGGTATGGTGCCGGTTCAAATGATCCTCTGTGATGTTGAGGATCGCACTTACCTTCGGGCGGAACTGGTCGATGGTCTCCAGCTGGAAGCTGCTGATCTCCGCAACAGTTACGGAATCCTCTCTCATCTCCAATGATTTGGATGTATATGCAGTTCCGATATTTCCTACAACAAATACAGATTCACGGGCATCTCCCATGATCTTTCCGAGAAGTGCTGTTGTTGTTGTCTTGCCGTTGGTTCCTGTGATTGCAAGAACCTCTCCCTTGCCTGTACGATAGGCAAGCTCCACCTCGCTCCATACCGGAAGGCCCTTTTCATAGAAGCTCTTTACCAGCGGCAGGTCTGTGGGAACTCCCGGACTTAGCACTACAAGATCAAGACTGTCCAGCGCTCTCTCCGGAAAATCTCCGGCCCAGATCTCCGGGGTGTATTTTCCGTTTGTTTTATGTAAAACTGCTTCTTTGTCAAGATCTGCGTTTCCGTCATAGATCACCGGCTGTGCTCCTGCACTTCCAAGCAGATCAGCTGCTCCGATGCCACTTTTTCCGGCTCCGAAAACGAGAACTTTTTTTCCTTTTAAATCCATTTTTCTGTTCCTCCTTATAATGCCAGGAGAGCGATCAGGCACATAATAGCAGTTACAACAGAGAACACTGCAACAACTCGTGTCTCGGACCACCCACAAAGCTCAAAATGATGGTGGATAGGCGCCATCTTGAAGATTCTTTTTCCGTGTGTTGCCTTGAAATAGGATACCTGGAGCATAACAGACAATACCTCCACAAGGTAGATCAGTCCGACCAGGATGATAAACAGCGGCATCTGCATGGCATAAGCCACACCAGCCACAAAGCCACCCAATGCCAGAGAACCGGTGTCTCCCATAAATACCTTGGCAGGATATACATTAAACAGAAGGAATCCCATCAGACTGCCCACAACTGCACAGGTGATCGGTTCCACACCACTGTTCATTCCAAGGGAAACCACCGTAAAGAATACTGCCACGATCAGGGTAACACTGGAAGCCAGTCCGTCAAGTCCATCCGTAAAATTGACTCCGTTTACTGTACCGATCACCGCAAAGAACAGTACCGGAACTGCAAACCATCCCAGGTTCAGATAATGTCCGCTCCAGAACGGGATCTTCATAGTCAGGGATACGTTGGAATAATTTACAAGATAAAAAGCAAATACAGCTGTCACAACGATCTGCAGTGCCATTTTCTGCCATGGCAGAAGTCCGTCAGAACGCTTCAGAACTACCTTCAGATAATCATCCAGAAATCCGATCAGTCCAAATCCCAGTGTCAGGAAAAGTACCGATGATCATCGGATAATCTCTGATATAAAACAGTGATGTTACAGTTGTTGCAATGAGAAAGATCACCCCACCCATAGTAGGGGTACCGTTCTTTTTCAGGTGGGACTGCACACCCAGCTCTCTCTCTGTCTGTCCCATTTTAAGTCTTCTTAAAAAAGGGATAACAATCGGTCCTAATACAAGGCTGATCGCAAATGAGATCAGCACAGGGATCACAACATGAAACTCCATCCTCACACCTCTAATTCTTTCGTTTTTTTATACTTCTTCAACAGTATAAGGCTTTTATCCTCATTAATCAACCCCATCTGCCCGGTTTTCCCCGGATGGAGTTTCCGTAACTGTCCTCTCGATCCCAAGATAGGGAAGTACATTTTCAAAAATACTGCGTACCACCGGTGCGGCAATGATCCCACCATAATACATACCCTGGGGTGCATAGATGATACAAAGAGCCAGGACCTTCGGATCCTCTGCCGGGGCAAACCCCAGGAATGAAGAAATATATCTGCCGGAGCCTCTGGGCAGTGTCTGAGAGGTAGCTGTTTTTCCCCCAATGGAAAACCCCTGGATCCCGGCATTTTTTCCGGAGCCTTCTGAAACTACAGTTTCCAGGATCGTACGTACTGTCCGGGAAGTCTCACCGGACACGATCCCGCTTTCCACCGGATATTCCAGTGTCCGCACCTTTGTTCCGTCCGCACTTTCCACGCTGATCCCCAAATGAGGTGTGATCCGGTTTCCGCCATTGATGATCCCACTGACGGTTGTTGCAAGCTGGATCGGTGTGATCTGAAACGACTGGCCAAAGGATACCGTAGCAAGCTCCACCTCTCCCATATTTTTGGGGTTATGCATGATCGTTCCTGCCTCTCCCGGAAGATCTATTCCTGTTTTTTTCAAAAGTCCGAACTGTTTAAAATATTTGTAATAACGGTCTGCTCCAAGCCGCAGGCCCACCTCAATAAATACCGGGTTGCAGGAGTTCTGGGCACCTTCTACAAAACTCTGCGCACCATGTCCTGTTCTCTTTGCACAGTGGATCCGCCGGTCCTCCACCACCTTATAGCCCGGACAGAAAAAACGATCCTCTGTTGACACCACTCCTTCCTCCAGCCCTGCTGCCATAGTGATAATCTTAAAAGTCGAGCCAGGTTCATAGGTATCATTCAGGCAGGGGTTTCTCCACATCCGGTTCAGAAGATCCTGCTTCTTTTCTCCCTCTGCTGCTGTTTCTTCTGTATTCAGAGTAAACGGATCGTTCAGATCAAATTCAGGCACATTGACACAGGCATAGATTTCTCCGTTCTGAGGGTTCATAAGCAGTATGGAAACTCTCTCCGCCTGTTTTTCTTCCATGACTTTACCTGCTGCCTGCTGCACATATTCCTGGATATTAACATCCAGACTGGTACGCAGAGTATTTCCTGACACCGGTTCCTTCCTCCGTTCTCCGGTTCCGTCGATCTCCACACCACGTGCATCCGTAACTGTGAGGATCTTTCCAGGCTCTCCTTTCAGGATCTCATCGTATTTCACTTCAAGACCAATGATCCCCTGATTATCACCTCCGGTAAATCCCAGTACTTTTGAAGCGAGAGATCCATAAGGATAATATCTCCGATAATCCTCATCTATCTTCACTCCCTCAAGGTCATATTCCCGGATCCTGTCTCCAATGCTTTTTTCCACGTTTGTCTGTATTCTTTCAATAGAAGAAATTTTTTCAACTTTTTTTCGGATTTCCTCTTCTTTTACAGACAATGCTCCGGACAGTACACGGATCACTTTTTCAGGATCTTTGATCTGGCTGTGTATCACCGATACTGTGCAGACTGTCCGGTTATCTGCCAGAATATTTCCCCTGATGTCCAGGATCTTTCCCCTGGCTGCTTTTATGTCACGTTCCCTCTCATGAAGATCCTCCGCCTTTTTTGAATAATATTCTGCCCGGACGTTCATAAGATACCAGAGTCTTCCCACAAGTCCCAGAAGAAGCATTATGCAGATCAGAAAAACCACCCATATTTTTTTCCTGTGATAAACCATGGTCCGGATCATAAAAAAATCCCTCTCAGAGGTCGTCACTGTAATATATGACGTTCCCCTGAGAGGGTATTCTTTTTATCTATTCCAGACCGGCCTCCTCGTTGGTAAGGCCTTCGCTCTGCATATCGTTATTGTCTTCGGTATCACTGTCCTCCGACTCATCTTCCGGCGGACTTGGTACATTCTCATCGGAAATGGCCTCCTTCTGCCCGTCTGCGCCGGTTCCTGTTGCAGAATCGCTGATTCCCTTAAAAAGTTCCCACAGCTCTGTAGTCGGAACTTCTCCATCCTCTGCCTCATCCGGCTGTACATTCAGATACGGAAGTGCTTCGGAAAGGATCCCCTGTGCAATGTACTGTGCGTACGTACTGCTTGCCTGATCATCTACCTTCGGCTCATCCACAACTACATAGATCACAAGCGCCGGATCATCTACCGGTGCAAATCCGATAAAGGATACCAGATACTTGCCATTGCCTCGCGGAAGCTTCTCGGCAGTACCGGTTTTACCACCGGAGCTGTAGCCCTGCACCTTGGATGTACGGCTGGTACCATGGTCTACGCTGGCAGCCATGTAAGAGCGGATATCTGCAGATATCTTCTCGGAAATCGTCTGCTTCATCAGTGTCGGAGAGATCGTTTTTACGATTCCGCCGCTGCTGTCCTTGATCTTCGTCACCAGATGAGGCTGATAGTAGTATCCTCCATTGATCACAGAACACATTGCATTGATCTCCTGTATCATGGTCAGTGTATAGCCCTGTCCGAAAGCAGAGCATGCAAGCTCCGTTTCTCCCATGGTATCGCTGGTATGGATCACACCGCTTCCCTCATTGGGAAGATCGATACCGGTTCTTGTTCCGAAATTGAAAACGCTCTGTGTCTTAAGAAAATTATCTTTTCCCATCTTTGCTGCAATCTGCATCATACCATCGTTACAGGAATTGGCAATGACATCGGAAAGAGCTTCTGTCCCGTGAGCATCCGGCCATACCGCACATTTGATAAAAGTAGTCGCACCTTCCGCTCCAAAAGACTGTCCGCCGTCACAGACAAAATTATCGCTCTCGGAAATCGCTCCCATTTCAAGTGCGGAGCCCATAACGATGGGCTTTACAACCGATCCCGGCTCGTAGGCATCTGTCACACAGAAATTACTCCACATCCCGTTCAGCGCTTCCACGGTTTCCTCATCGTTCATGGCAGCGATCTCACTCTGGGAATACACATTTGAAAGATCTCTCGGGTTATTCAGGTCATAACGGTCACCGCCGTCCATTGCCAGGATCTCTCCTGTTTTCGGATCCTCGATGATCACGCCTACATTTTTGGCTCCCATCTTTTCTTCAAAGGTATTTACGTATTTTTCCACGATCTGCTGAAGTCCCAGATCCAGCGAGGTCTCAATGCTTTTGCCATCCGTCGGTTCGATGATCGTCTGTTCTACGTCGGAATTGTTGTTGATGTATCCGTACTGTCTTCCATCCACGCCGGTAAGTGTCGCATTGTAATATCCTTCCAGTCCGGCATCCGCCACATCTCTGGAAAGTGTAAATCCAACGGTATCACAGGCAGTCTCATTAAACGGATAAGATCTGAGATAATCTTCCTCAAACCATACACCTGTGATCCTGGAACGTTCTTTCAGCTGCGTGGCAGTCAGTTCACTGTCGTCTCCCGGATCTTCGTATTTTTCGAAAGCTTTTTTGTCGTCCATGGAAATCTGTTTCTTTACGATCTGATACTGACTTTTTTTTGTACTGCTGTCGGTGAGAAGCTTCCGCATCTCATCTTCATCCAATCCCAGGACTTCCACAAGAGCCTTTATGGTAGGCTCCACGGAATCCTGATCCTTATTGACCTCCAGACAGTCAAGAACCACATTATAGACCTTGTTGCTGGTTGCCAGGATATTCCCGTTCCGGTCATAGATATCGCCTCTTTTTGCCGGGAGTGTCTGATTTTCATATTTCTGCTGAGCCTGACTCAGCACCTGCTTTCGATATTTGCTTCCGCTGGTGGCATTGATATAGGTAATTCTTGCCACCAAACCGACTAAAGCCAGCAACACTAAGGAAAATAGTACTGCCAGCTTTTTCTTCATACTGTAATTTATTTTTTTTACCGGCCTGCGCCTTCTTGTACTCAATCGATCACCTGCTTAAAAACTGTACTTCTGTTACTTGTGTGTGTCCACATCCTGATATTGTCTCACATAACTGTTTCCTTCCGTGGTATAGGTCTGTATCTGATCCTCCGAAGGATATTTCATTCCAAGCTCGCCGATAGCTTTTTTCTTGATCTCGCTGATATCCACTGCAGAAGTGACCTGACTGTAATATGCATCGTTATCTTCTTTCAGCTGTGCAAGCTCAGATTCCAGATTTGCAACATTTTTCATACTCGCCGTGATTTCGGATTTTACCTGAAGATAATTGATACAGGTAAAAAGTACCGCGATGGAAACTGCCGTAAGAAACAGAACGAACCCCTTGTTCATGGCCATTGCCTTTTCCCGGTTCCGCTGTGCCTGTCTGCTTACCACCTGTTTTGCCGGTGTCACAGGTACTGCGGATTTCTGTTTTCTTTTCTGAGCCAGCCGTCGCCTTTCCTGTATCTCGGGCAGATCAGTCCTCTGAGGAACTTCCTGCAGCCGTTTTACCGCATTTCCCTGAACATACATTTCTCTGCTGTTCCTGACGGTATTTCGATTTCTTCTGGCTGTAGTCCCTCTTCCTGTCTTCGCCATTTGCCTACCTTCCATCTCTCAACTACATTTTCCGTTCAAAAATACGAAGCTTCGCACTTTTGGATCTCGGATTCTCTTCCATTTCCTCTTTTCCCGGTAAGATCGGTTTCCTTGTGATCACCTTACCCTTGGATTTCTTTCCGCATACGCAGACCGGAAAATCCGGCGGGCAGGTACAGGGATTTTCATTTTTTCGGAAAATGGTCTTAACGATCCTGTCTTCCAGAGAATGGAATGTAATGATACAGATCCTTCCTCCGTCATCCAAGAGATCGATCATGCCGTCCAGAGAATCCCGGAGCACGTCAAGCTCCCGGTTGAGCTCAATACGTATTGCCTGGAAAGTCCTCTTGGCCGGATGTCCTCCTGTAGCTTGTATTTTCATGGGGATCGCACCCCGTATGATCTCTGTCAGTTCTCCGGTTGTCCGGATCGGTGCCTGCTCTCTGGCAGCCACAATGTGTTTCGCTATATTTTTGGCAAATTTATCTTCGCCGTAATCGCGGATAATCCGATACAGCTCCCGTTCCTCATAACCGTTGACTATATCACCGGCTGTACGGCTCTGTCTTCTGTCCATTCGCATGTCCAGAGGAGAATCGTACCGATAGGAAAAACCTCTCTCTTCATTATCCAGCTGATAAGATGACACTCCCAAATCCAGCAGGATCCCGTCCACCTTCTCAATGCCACGGGATCTCAGCTCATCTGCCATGTAACAATAATTGCTGCGAATGATTGTCACCTGATTAAAGGCTGACAGCCGTTCACTCGCAGCAATTATCGCATCCTGGTCTTGATCTATGCCAATAAATCTCCCCTTGGCAGAAAGTTTCTTACACACCTCTGTGGCGTGTCCCGCTCCTCCTAAAGTGCCATCCACATAGATTCCATCCGGCTTTACCCTTAAGCCGTCAATGGTCTCATTGAGTAATACAGATTTATGCTTAAATTCATATCCGTCTCCTGTGGGATTTCTACCTGCGTTATGCTCAAATGACGATTCCTATGTTCTGCATGCTTTCCGCAATGCTGTCCATATCATCATAATTGCAGTTCTCGCTCCACTTCTCTTTGCTCCAAACCTCGATCCGGTTCAGATTACCCGTAAGCACCACATCCTTATCCAGACCAGCGAACTGGCGCAGCGTCTGCGGCACCAAGATTCTTCCCTGCTTATCCAGCTGACATGTTGTAGCTCCGGCTACAAAGAAACGTGAAAAGGTTCTTGCGTCTTTATTTGTAAGTGGTAATGCTCGGAGTTTCTCTTCAAAAGCAACCCATTCATCCATCGGATAAATAGAAAGGCAACCATCCAACCCTCTTGTCAGTACGAACTCTTCCCCTAAGAGTTCCCTGAACCTGGAAGGATGATCAGACGCCCCTTCGCGTCGATCGTATGATTATACTCGCCCATGAACATGAAACCCACCTACTCTCGTGAAACACGATTCTCCCCTTCGTGCTTCCAGGGTGCAAATGGTGTGTTCTGCCACTCATCCCCATTCGCTACCACTATTCACCACTTTCTACCACTTATGTAATCATTCTAAACTATTTACCATGAAAAAACAAGTGCATATCCAAGTTTTTTTTCATTTCATGAAATATCCACAGGTTTTTTTTCAACCTGTTTATTTTCTGTGCATTATTATGAAATGAAAAAGCTTCCGGACAGTCGCCGGAAGCTTTTTTCTGACTTTATGTTCTGTTATTTTATGACATTTTAAAGGCCTTTGAACGCAAAGGAAAATTTCATCTTTCCATTAGTATCCAGAAGGTATTCCGGATGGGTGCGGGCACCCCAGCTGTCATCTCCTCCAACACCCATCTGCGCCTTTGCGGCACGGACAACGGTATAATGGATTGCCGGAAGCTCATAGGGATGCATGGCATTTTCCATTTCATGAGGAGTATATGGAAGTGCGAGAACATCATCGGGCCGTTTTCTTTATCCATCTCAAAGAGCATTCCTCTACCCTTTCTGTCTGTGATCTTTGCCCAGCGTACTTCCTCCTTGTTTCCGCATTCCTGCGGCACAAGATAGCGTGCCATATTGTCTGTCACGAGATTCTCATAAATGCCGAGCTTTGCGCCATGCTTCCGGTCTGCATAAGTCTCTGCCGGTCCCAGGCCGTACCACTGAACATGATCATAATCCGCATTGAATTTAAAGAGTACTCCGAACTCCGGCATATCGCCCAGCTCTTTTACAGGATCATAGGTCAGCGTTGTCTTTACTCTTCCATCTCCGGTTACCTCATAGGCAAGACGGCATTCACTGGCAGGCGTAGTTGGCAGGATGTAGGTAAAAGCAACCTCCACGCTGTTTTCGTGAACCGTTGTCTCCGGAGCATTGGCCGGACCATACATGCCTTTTCGGTAATCCTTATGACTTGCGTACATGCTGGCGATCTTCCACTGTGCATAGCGCATCTGCATCAGACTTCCGCAATCATTATCTGTAGGTGCTCTCCAGAAGTTGGGCTTCGGAATCGCTTCGATCATTTCTCTTCCTGCATATTTATACGAAACCAGACCACCATTGAGAACGGAGAACAGCACTTCGAAATTTTCCCCACGAACACCGATGTTATGAAGGCTTCTCACAAGCTCCACGCCACACGCAGGAGCTTTCGGTGATCCTTCCACCTGATAAACATACTGGCCGAAAGCAACCTCATGTCCTGCCTCTGCCCAAAGTGTTTTTTCTCTGAGAAGGAAGGCTACGGTTACCGTATATTCGCCCGGACGCTGCTGTTTTCCAAATGGAAGTCTGTAGGTCTGTTGGCTTAAAGGCTCCACCGCTGTATCCAGTGTCTCTGTGCGGAGAACATGACCGTTCTTTGCAAGAGTCACTTCACATCGGAATGTGTCCGTATTTACAAAAAGATTTTTGTTGATGATCTTAACAGAATCCTCACTTACCTGCGCAGTGATATTCTGGTAGTTGAATTTTACCTCCTGCATCTTTGGTGAAGCATCTCTGTCTCCGCCGTATGCGATACCGTTTCCACTGAAATTATAATCTGTAGGACGTTCACCGAAGTCTCCGCCGTATGCCTGGAATTCTTTACCGTAACGGTCTTTTTTGTAAATAGACTGATCAATGTAATCCCAGATAAAGCCACCCTGATATTTCGGTTCTGTATCTGTAAGATCTGTATATTTATGCATTGCGCCGCAGGAATTTCCCATTGCATGGGTATACTCACAGCAAATAAACGGCTTGCTGTCATCCTTTGCAAGGAACTCCCGGATCGCTTCCACGGAAGGATACATCTGGCTTTCCATGTCACTGGTGGCATTGTAGCTGCGGTCATGGAAAACCCCCTCATAATGTACCAGTCTTGTAGGATCATTCTTGTGGTAGAACTCAGACATCTCAAAGATATCTTTTCCACCAAAGGATTCATTTCCACAGGACCAGATCAGGATCGCCGGGTGGTTCTTGTCACGCTGATACATGGAATTTACACGGTCCAGCATCATGCCCAGCCATTCCGGTTTGTTGTGCGGAACGATATCCGTGTGATCTCCGGTAAATTCTGCTATATCCCAGGTTCCGTGAGATTCCAGATTGTTTTCTGCGATCATGTAAATACCATATTCATCACAGAGACGGTAGATCGGAGATGCATCCGGATAATGACAGGTACGGATTGCATTGATGTTGTTCTGTTTCATGGTCACGATGTCTTTGAGCAGTTCCTCCCGGGACACATGTCTTCCTGTGACAGAGCTGAACTCATGGCGGTTCACACCCTTGAATACGATACGTTTTCCGTTAAGGGTCATGATACCATCCTTCATTTCAAAACGGCGGAAACCGACTTTCTCCGGGATGATCTCCTGGAGCTTTCCGCTTTCATCACTGATCTCCAGCTCCAGATCATAGAGATTCGGCTCTTCTGCACTCCAGAGAAGGGGATCCTGAATCTCCCAGGTACAGGTATCCTCTCCGTTCAGAGATCTTTCCTCCTGCAAAAGGATCTCTCCCTTTCTGGAAAGTGTAAGCTTCATTTTTCCTTTTCCCCAGGTACTGGTCACGATCTCAAGCTCGGCTTTTTTGAGAGTTTCATCCGGAATGGCACGGATCCTGAGATCATATACATGGACATCCGGTACCGTAAACAGATAAACATCTCTGTAAATTCCGGAAAAACGGTAAAAATCCTGATCCTCGCACCAGCTGCTGGCTGTCCATTTAAACACCTGTGCCGCCAGCTTGTTCTCGCCGTCCTTCAGATATTCCGTAAGCTCGAATTCTGACGGAGTAAAAGAATCTTCACTGTATCCCACAAATTTTCCATTGAGCACAGAGCCAGGCCACTCTCTGCTCCCTGGAATGAAACAAATACTCTTTTTCCTTTCATGCTCTCCGGCACATGGAAATATCTCACATAGCTTGCCACCGGGTTAAAACGTTCCGGGATCTGTCCCGGATGAAGTTCTTCATGGCCTTCCCACGGATACTGGACATTGGCATACTGCGTGCATCATATCCTTCCATCTGGATATGTGCCGGCACATAAATGTCCTCCCAGTCCTTACAGGAATATGCTTCTTCCTCAAAGCCTGGGATAGCAGATGCATAATTCCGTGCATAATGGAACTTCCAGAGACCATTCAGACTGTGACGGAAAGAAGTTTTCCCATCTTCTCTCTCTTCCTCACAGCGATAATATGTATGATCTGAGTGGGCATCCATTCTTCCGTCGCTGAAATACCGGGGATCTTTTAACAGAGAATGATCAAATTTTTTCATTTTTTCCTCCTGCCCGGCAGATTCTGTTTTTTCTGCCGGATCCTTCGTTTTTTATGCTATGATCATTATAGTATAATCCACCGGATTATGGTATAATATGTTTCGCCAAAATATATAACATTTAGAAACAGGTGAATATCATGTCGATCTATTTCAGAAACACTCCGGTCAGTGCTCCCTTCATGTTTGAATCTCTTGGGAACCACTGGAATCAGGTTAATATCTTCCGTCCGGACGGATATCCGTATTATCATTACCTCCAGACTGAAAAGGGTACCGGACGCATTGAAGTCCGTGGAAAATTTTATACTCTCGGAGCCAACGAGGGCATCCTCATCGCCCCCGGTGTCCCTCATTCCTATCACAGGGAGTCTACTTCCTGGACCACGATGTTTGCCACCTTCACAGGAACACTGGCAGGCAGCATTCCTTCCATGACAGACAACCAGGAAGTGATCCTTATCGAAAAGGAACAAGGAGCCAGTATCCGGAAAATGATTTCTTCTACCTTGCGTAAATATCATCAGCCCACACCGGATATGAAATCTCTTTCTTCCGACTGCTATAATTTTCTTATGAATTTTACAGACTGTGCAGCTTCTCCGAAGATACAAGATAATCCTCTCTACCAGAGATATGTGATCCCGGTAATAAAAGAAATCGAAACCGGTTATCAGCAGGATATCACTGCAGCGCAGCTGAGCCGGAGCGTTTTTGTCTCTCCGCAGTATCTTTCCCGTCTGTTCCGCCGTTTTATGGGCTGCTCAGTTTACGAGTACGTTACCATGTACCGCATCAGCCGCGCACGTGAGCTTCTGCTTTCCAGACCGGATATGAAGATCCAGGATGTTGCCGGCGCTTCCGGATTTTCCGATGCCAGCCACTTTATCGCCATGTTCCGTAAAGTCACAGGCACAACTCCTCTGGATTTCCGAAAGATGTACTGATATATTCCTACTGCACAGCACAAAAACTGCCCTGCCGGAAACGTCGTAGAAGACGTTTTCCTGCAGGGCAGTTTTCTGCTGCTCTTATCAGCCAAATGCCGGTATCCTATCCTATATTCTGATCCATCAGACAAAAGCATCTGTATCCTATATCTGTTTGCTCTCAGTTTCCGTAATATAATTCCAGAATACGGTCAACTCTTTGGCTGGCCTCCAGATTCTTCAGAAGATCGCTCCTGCTCCTGATCTGGCTGTCCAGCTTCTTCCGTTCCTCCTGCAGCTGCTGCAAAAGTGACGCTTTCCGAAGAGCTTCCTCTTTCTTCTGTATCTCGTTCTGATCCATTTTTTTCTCCCTGTACAGTCTCTGTTTCCAGATTCTCTGCTACATTTTCCCGTTGCTGTTCCGCTTCTTTCTCTGCCTGCTGATCTTTCTCGATCCTTCTCATCCGTACTTTTGCCCGCTTTCTGGACATCACGCGTTTCACTGCAACTACCACGGTGCAAAGAACAAAAAGTATTACCGAGATCACCAGTGAAACATCCACGCCGGTTCCCGGAAACAGTATTTTATCTGTGCGGAACCACTGGATCACTGCTCTTCCAAGACCATAGCCTGCCAGATATCTCAGAAAGATCTCTCCCTGAAATACTTTTTTGCGAAGCAGCATCATAAGCATCAAAAGCACAAGCAGACACCAGAGACTTTCATAAAAAAACAAGGGCTGTACCAAAATCCAGGTACCACCGTCCACGGTTTGAAGCTTTTCACGCATAGCCGTGGTGACCTCTCCTGCCCGTACCGCAGTCAGCGGCAGCTGCATGGAAAAAATGTTGTCTGCATATTCCCCGAAAGATTCTCTGTTAAAAAAGCTTCCCCACTTTCCTATTATCTGCCCGATCAGAAGTCCCATGCAGCAAGATCTGCCATCTGCCAGAAGGATTTCTTTCGGATCCTGCAGTAGACCGCACCACCCAGCACACCGCCCAGAAGTCCGCCATAAAACATAAGTCCTCCGGACCGTATATTCAGAAGCTGTCCCGGATCATTTTTATAAAAGCTCCAGGAAAAAGCCGCATAAAGCAGCCTTGCCCCTGCCACACCGGAAAGCAGCGTTATGATGGCCAGATCCAGATATGCATCCGGATCTTCATGATTTCTTCTGGCTTCCAGTACCACAAAAAAGATTCCCAGAAGCATTCCTATCGCGATCAGGACGCCATAGATCGTGATCTCAAAGCCAAAGATTTCAAAGGATCTCGGCACATGATCCAAAACCAGATTTAATCCGGGAAACCGAATTGACATATCCATAAAATCACCTGTTATAATTTTTCAGCTTACAGCCGGTATTTCACAGACGTTGGTGATCACACGTTAAATCTGAATAAGATCACATCTCCGTCCTGTACAACGTACTCTTTTCCTTCCATACGTACAAGGCCCTTCTCTCTGGCACCTGCATAGGAACCGCAATCCAGAAGATCCTGATAATTCACAACCTCTGCTTTGATAAATCCACGTTCAAAGTCTGTGTGGATCTTACCTGCTGCCTGCGGTGCCTTGGTTCCGATCTTGATAGTCCATGCTCTTGTCTCATCCTCTCCGGCTGTCAGGAAGCTCATAAGGCCAAGAAGGTGATAGCTTGCGCGCACCAGCTTCTCCAGGCCGGATTCTGTCAGTCCAGATCCTCAAGGAACATCTTTCTCTCATCCTCATCCAGCTCGGAGATCTCCTCCTCGATCTGCGCACAGATCACAAATACCTCGCTGTTCTGTTTGGCAGCATATTCACGTACTGCCTGTACATACTGATTGTTCGCCCCATCATCTGCGATATCATCCTCTGCAACGTTAGCCGCATAGATCACCGGTTTTGCAGTAAGAAGATTATAGGTTGCAAGCCATGCATCCTCATCTTCGTTCTCTGTTTCCAGAGTAATGGCAAGCTGTCCCTCTTCCAGATGCGCCTTTACTTTTTCAAGAAATGTAAGCTCTTTGGCAGCTTCCTTATCCATACGTGCAGTCTTGGTAACCTTGGCAATTCTTCTCTCGAGGATCTCAAGATCAGAGAAAACAAGCTCCAGATTAATAGTCTCGATATCGCGGAGCGGATCAATGCTTCCATCTACATGAACAACATTGGAATCCTCAAAGCAGCGTACCACGTGAACGATAGCATCTACCTCACGGATATTTGCAAGGAACTGGTTTCCAAGTCCCTCTCCCTTAGATGCGCCTTTTACAAGACCTGCAATATCGACGAATTCGATCACTGCCGGTGTTACTTTTTTTGATTTATAAAAATCTCCGAGAAGATTCAGTCTCTCATCCGGAACGGTTACAACACCCACATTGGGTCGATAGTACAGAACGGATAGTTTGCGGATTCTGCTCCGGCTTTTGTCAGTGAATTGAATAATGTACTTTTTCCTACGTTAGGAAGACCTACGATTCCTAATTTCATCTCTCTATATACGTCCTTTCGATATATTTATTTACAGTATTTTTCAGATACTCTTTAAACAGGCCTTTCCGTTTTTCAGGCCATTCCTGTCCCATATTACCATACACAGCCTGAAATCGCAACTGTGAGGCATTTATTGTTACTGTCAGTCCCTGGACATGATCATCAGAAGCTGCCCGCTTTCATACAGGATCTCTGCGGTTTCTTCCGAAATCTCATTGCTGACGGTCAGGCCACTGTCTTCTACTGTCAGATGATATCCGTTCAGCGGATACTTAAATCCCTTCAGAGTGAGGCCTGTCACATCACCTCCCACAGTAAAGAACGAAACATATTTTCCAAACTGCTCCTCTCTGTGCAGTATGGTTCCGCTTTCTGCAAGTGTGATATAATTCCACTGATCTGCGATCGCAATACGAACGCCCTGTTCCTTACCCATGGAAAGCAGTCCCAGATTCGCCAGCACATGATCCAGCCTTGTGCCGGTAGCTCCCAGGATCAGGATATCCTTTGCACCCTTGCGGATCATCTGGTTTACCGCAGACTGTGTATCCGAATCATCCTTCTCTGGCTTCAGCCTGATGATCTCCGGTCCCTTCAGGCTTTCCATATATTTTTGGCCTTCTTCGGAAAGACTGTCAAAATCCCCAATTGCAAGATCCGGAATAAATTCCCGGTTTTTCATAAACCATTCCATCCCCTTATCTGCAGCAACAAGAGTGATTTTCTCTCCTCGGCTTTCTTCTATTCTTTTTTTTAAAAAATCGAGGGCAAAACCATTCTGGATATTGCCCCCGCTGATTATTATTGTATCGATCATTTTCAGTCCAGCTCTTTTTTGATATTGTGGATTTTTTCTGTAATGTGTCTTACATTGGCTGCCACATCGCCCTTAAATACCCAGGAACCTGCGACCATGAGGTTTGCACCGGCACGCATAACAGTCTCCAGTGTATCATCATTGATACCACCATCTACCTGGATATCAACATCCAGCTCTTCTTCATCAATAAGCTCACGAAGCTCCTGGATCTTCTCCGTGCATTCGTCCATGTATTTCTGTCCGCCAAATCCTGCTGAACAGTCATTATCAGCACCATATCTACATCTTCAAGAAGATGGCTGATGTCATTTACCGGTGTGGATGGCTTGATCGAAACTGCCGCCTTTACCCCTGCTGCCCTGATCTGCTCCAGTGTACGCTCCAGATCCTCACATGCCTCCGCATGTACAGTAATGGAATCTGCTCCGCATTCTACAAAATCGCGGATATATCTTTCCGGTTCTGTTACCATCAAATGTACGTCGAAAAACATGTTGGATTCTTTCCGGATCGATTTGATCACCGGCATTCCAAAAGAAATGCTGGGAACAAAATCTCCATCCATAACATCAATATGCAGATATTCAACGCCTTCCTTTTCCAGAATTTTGATCTGTTCTCCCAGTCTGTTAAAATCTGCTGATAAGATCGACGGCACAATCGGTATTCCATGACTCAGTATCTCCTTTTCTCTTTTAATTCCTGGTGCAGCTCCAGATAATCTTCATATCGGAGTCTGCTGATCTCATTGTTCTCAAGGGCTTCCTTAACAGCGCAGCCCGGTTCATGTATGTGACGGCACCCCTGAAAGCGGCACTGTCCTTCATATCTTCGGAACTCCGGAAAGTAATCCTTCAGTTCCTGCTCCTCCATATTTTCAATATATAAGGAGGAAAATCCCGGCGTATCCACAAGGAATGTATCCTGTGCCACCGGTATGATCTGTGCATGGCGCGTAGTATGTTTTCCCCGTTTCAGCTTACGGCTGATCTCACCGGTTTCCATCTCCACTTCTTCCTGAAGGGAATTCGTAAGAGAAGATTTTCCCACGCCGGATGGGCCGGCAACCACAGTTGTCCTGCCCTGAAGCACTTCTTCGATCTCGTCGAGTCCTTCTCCCTTCAGGCACTTGACAGGATCACCTGATAGCCGCAGCTCTGGTATGTTTCATAGAGAAATTCCAGCTCTTCCGTTGTTGCCAGATCTTTTTTGTTAAAACAGATGACTGCCGGAACACCTTCCCTCTCCATCATAATGAGGAAACGATCCAGAAGCATGAAGTTCGGCTTCGGATTATCCATGGCAAAGATCACCAGTGCCTGATCTACATTGGCCACAGCCGGACGGATCAGAGAATTCTTCCGCTTGTGGATCTCCGTCACACTTCCCTCCAGTTCCTTTTCATCCAGAACTGTAATGTCCACATTGTCACCTACCAGAGGCTTGAATTTATCCTTACGGAAAATTCCCTTGGCTCTGCATTCATATGTATTACCGTCTTCTGCATATACGTAGTAGAATCCGGCAATACCTTTGATTATCTTTCCCTGCATGATCACTCAGCTTTCTTGAATGTAACCGTGTAGGTTCCAAGCTGCTGATAATCCCCGTCTACCTCTTCATAGAGATAGATGGTTCCTGAGGTAACGCCCTCAGCACCTGAGATATCAAGCTGATACGGGAAGCTGATATTCTGTCCGTCGATGATGGTGGATGCCTTAGGCTCACCGTTTACGTCCTGGATCAGTTCCAGACGGATCGCGCCTCCATTGTAACCGGACGGGGTATCCAGTGTCTGTGTACATTTCCAGCCTGTGTTTGCATTGACATCTGCTGTAGATGTAGTTGTGGATACTGTGCTGTCCGCAGATGCTGTGCTGTCTGTAGATGCTGTACTGTCTGTAGATGCTGTACTATCTGCAGATGCTGCGCTGTCTGTAGATGGAGCCTTGTCACCGGAGCTGATGGTAATGCTGATCGGCTGATCCGGGTCTGCTGCCGCATAGGCTTCCGGATCCTGTGCGATAACTGTACCTGCAGCTTCTGTACTCTGCTGTTCTGTTATCTGGATATCAATAAATTTCCCTAAAGTAGTAAGCGCATCATCCTTGGTCATTCCTACAACACTCGGAACCTCAGCATTATCGCCATAATCAACCCCTCGACTGACTGTCAGTGTTACAGAAGAGCTTGCCTGCACAGAAGTACCTGCTGCCGGTTCGACATTGTAAACATATCCCGGATCTACCAGTGCATATCCGTTGTCATCTGTGTCGCTGTATTCTTTCTGGACATTTACCTGAAGTCCAAGATCTTCCAGAGTCTGCTGTGCATCGATTCCTGTACGTCCATCCAGATCTGGGATCGTAACCTGTGCTGTTCCGGTGCTTACCCAGTATTTCACAGTTGTATTGGCTTCAACCTGTGTTCCCGCAGCTGTCTCCTGACGGGAGATCCTGCCTTTTTCCTGATCGGATGCCTCCTCACCGGCCATCTGGACACCCAGATGTGCATCGTTTGCAAGTGTTTTAGCCTCTTCCTCTGTCTTGCCTACAAGATCAGGAACAGTTGCCAGACCGTCAGCTGCTGATTCCTGCTTCGCTTCTGCCTTGCTGCTGCCGGTTCCAAACAGTCCTGCGGCACGTCCAAGCACTACCACAAGAACGATCAGAAGGACTGCACCTCCGATCAGTGCCGCAATCGTCAGGCTCTTCCGGAACCATGATGCTTCTTTTTCTTTCCGGATCTATGCTCGGATCTCGGTCTGTATTCTTCCTCTGCATCATCGTAATCGTTATCGTCGTATTTTTCTTCCTCAAGTGCGGTGATCTCCGGTTTTGTGATCTGCTTCGGTGTATGTTTGATCTCACCAAGCTCTTCTTCTGAGATCACAACCGTCTTGGCATCGTTGTCAACTGTAGTAAGCCTTACAAAATCACCCTGGGGATCGATCAGAGAATGCTTCAGGTCTGCGATCACATCCTCCATACGGCTGTAACGACGATCTACACTTTTCTGTGTACATTTCAGAATGATCTGCTCCAGACTGTACGGAAGGTCCGGTGTATAAACACTTGGCGGAACCATCTCTTCCTGCAGATGCTTGATAGCGATCGCCACAGTGGTATCTCCGTCAAAAGGAACTCTTCCTGTGACCATCTCATACAGTGTGATTCCAAGAGAATAGATATCGCTCTTCTCATCGCTGTATCCGCCTCTCACCTGCTCAGGTGAGCTGTAATGTACAGATCCCATTACATTGGAGCTGATCGTATTGGAAGATGCAGCTCTGGCAATTCCAAAGTCTGTCACCTTTACTTTACCATCTGTGGAAATAATAATATTCTGAGGTTTCACATCTCTGTGAACGATACCATGGCTGTGTGCCGCCTCCAGACCCATAGAAACCTGGATTGCGATACTTGTAGCCTCTTTAATGGAAAGCTTTCCCTTCTTGGAGATGTATTCCTTCAGAGTGATACCCTCGATCAGTTCCATAACAATGTAATAAACACCGCCGTCATCTCCTACGTCAAATACATTGACGATATTCGGATGTGTAAGACCAGCTGCCGCCTGGGCCTCACTTCTGAATTTCTTTATAAACGTGGTGTCTTCCCGAAACTCCGGTTTCAGGACCTTCACTGCAACAAAACGGTTCAGCTTATGGTCCATAGCCTTATAGACATCTGCCATTCCGCCAGTTCCGATTTTTCCTACGATCTCATAGCGCTCGGCTATGATCATTCCCGTCTTCAACATGCTTCCACCTCATTCGTGAATGGCTCTACCAGTACGACTGCAATATTATCCTTACCACCATTCTGATTTGCTTCCCGAAGGAGCGCACTGCCCTTCTGATCAATATCTGCTTCCGGATCGGATATGATCTCCTGGATCTTCTCATCTTCAACCATATTGCTGAGACCGTCTGAACACATCAGGATCGTACATCCTTTTTCAAGTTTCAGATCAAAGAAATCCACATCCACCGTTTTCTCTGCGCCAAGTGCCCTTGTAATGATGTTCTTATCCGGATGATTCCGTGCTTCCGCTTCGCTGATCTCGCCCATTCTCACCATTTCCTGTACCAGGGAATGATCTCTGGTGACCTGGCGGATCCCGTCCTGGATCACATATAAACGGCTGTCACCCACATTGGCTACATAGGCATACTGATCTACAATAGTCGCCACCACCATAGTGGTTCCCATGCCCCGGAGGTTTTCGTCTTCCTGCGCACGGTTTCTGATCTCCGTGTTCGCAGCTTCGATCGCATGACGAATAACCTTCACAGGATTGTAATCCGCATCTTCACGGATTTCATCCACAAGGATCCGTACTGCATGTGAGGATGCATAGTCACCGGCGTTATGTCCGCCCATTCCGTCCGCGACTGTGAAAAGATTAGGCAGATTTCCAACCGGACCTTCAGATGCAAACACGTAATCCTGATTCATCTTCCGCTTCTGCCCTACATCAGTAGCTGAGTATATCCTCATGTCACTTCTCGCTTTCTGTTTTTTCCATGTAACTTTTTCTTAGCTGTCCACAGGCACCGTCGATATCGCTGCCCATTTCCCTTCTAATAGTAACATTAATTCCGTATTTTTCAAGTTTTATTTTGAAATTCTCCACAGCCTGTCGAGTAGACCTCACATAGGAGCGTTCCTTGATGGGATTGACCGGAATCAGATTTACATGGCAATTGATGCCTTTTATACGACCTGCCAGCTGTCTCGCATCTTCTTCACTGTCGTTGACGCCGGCTACAAGACTGTACTCAAAGGTGATCCTTCGGCCTGTTTTGTCAAAATAATTTCTGCAGGCATCCAGAACCTCATCCATGGAATACTTATTCGCGATCGGCATCAGTTCCTGTCGTTTTTCATCATTT